>Ga0316189_10000025_pt1 | contig 129982 bp, 109 predicted proteins | sample LowCovwburrow_MG_FD_204930 | JGI IMG/M metagenome (GOLD analysis project Ga0316189, IMG submission 204930) | Coastal sediment microbial communities from Maine, United States - Lowes Cove worm burrow | ecosystem: Environmental > Aquatic > Marine > Coastal > Sediment | place: USA: Maine... | reverse complement strand
GTAACCTCAAAATATGTAAGCATGCCTTCTGGCAAAAGTAGCTCCCAAGCTGATGTCTCCAATGTATCTTTTTGAAATACAAATTATACTTTTCTTGGGTATCCCACAGATTTATTGCTTGATCCGGTTCCATTGCGGACATAAAAAAGCCTTCATATTTTTTATATGAAGGCTTTTTGTTCGTCGGGGTGAGAGGATTCGAACCTCCGACCCCCTGGTCCCAAACCAGGTACACTAACCGGACTGTGCTACACCCCGAACTTTATTCACCAAAGCTTTAGCGAAGGTGAATCCATCTTCAGAAACCCTCGAAAATGAAGGTCTTGCAAAAACGGAACGCAAATGTAGAAATTCGATTGGTAAATCTTTTACTTCCGAATGAAATTTTCACTTAATTTTCAAATTATTGCATAAATCAGTTTCTGAATGAAGGCAGATTAAAAGCATATGTTAGCTTTATCCGAATATTGAACCACTGGGAAGTCGTGACATCACGTTTCTCGTTCACTTAACCCAATCTTAACTCATGGTAAACACCACACCTTCCAGATACCCCAGTAGAGGAACTGAGGACAAAGAAACGATGTATAGAATCATTGACGAGGGAGTATTTTGTACGATTGCTTTCGTGCGGGATGGCCTAGCTCAGCAAATACCTACCGGCTATTGCCGGGTGGATGATGAAATATACATCCACGCATCGTCGAAGAGTAGATTCATAGATGCGATAGTTAATCAGGAAGTGAGTTTCTCAATCACCCACATGGATGCGCTGGTTCTATCACCAACAGCGTTTGATTCATCCTTCAACTACAGGTCTGTGATAGGTTTTGCCAAAGGTCTTGAGTTAACTGAGCCAGAGGAGAAATTGAAGTTCTTTAAATTGTTTACCGAAAGATATTGTCCTGGAAGAATTGCAGATGTTGGTGACCCCACTCCAGAGCAGGTTTCGATCACCAAGATCGTGAGACTCTCCTTAACTAATGCTGCCGCTAAAGTCAGATCAGGAGATGTAAATATGAAAATGAAGGAAGAAACCTCGTGGTGCGGTGTGATCCCATTTGAAACAAATTATGGACAGCCGGAGAAAGACCCACAATTGCCAGAAAGCCTTCAATTACCATCCTATATATCAGAACTAGTAAAGGGATCTCGCACAACTTAAGGGGATGATCAACCTTGAAGAGAGCAGATTCGAAGTGCTTTCATTGATAGAGAAGTGACGTAGAAGCGGGAGAGCAAGTGAGTGGGGTGTGAACGGGCACGAGAAGCGCTTAGTTGGGTAGGGACGAAAGGAGTGAAAATGGCTCTGCTTTGTTCATTTCGTTTGAGCTTTGCTTAAGCAAAGTCAGGCGGGAAACAAGAAAATTGGATTAGAGGGGTAATTGAAATTGACTATTTATTCATATAAACAGCCATCTCCGCTAGAAATTCCTCTTTGTTTAGATCACTTTTTGTCATAGCAAAACCTTTAAGAACAGGGAAACGCTCAACCAGTTTCTTTTTTGATTTTATTTCAACAAAGTCCCTAGTGGACTTATCATGAATATAGTAGTCAATTTGATCCAAATATTCAATTTCATTCTTTATGGAAGAGTATGGCTCTGATGAATCATGCTTCCTTTCCTTTTTGATGTCTTTGGCAAAGACGGAGATTTTATCTCCCATTTGGATCATTCGAATGTAACCGAGTGGTAGTAAGTTCCCTGCATATGGAGTCGAATTGTAAAAATGATGACTGGTTTTTCCCACATTCAAGACAAAGTCAGATATCTGTTTATTCTCTGCTGCAAAAAAGACCTCGTTAGCCTTCACTTCCAGCATTTCGTCGAAAATATTGTATCTGACTTTCACCCCCTCGATGTAGCTTTCATTCTTAAACATCTTTATTTTACCAGGACTCAAAGTCTCCTTAAAATAAGGGGTTCCCTTGATTTCAAATTCAGTGTTCTTCTTGGTCTGCATCATTCCGAAACCCGATTGATCACCCAATGTTCTAAAGGCATCCGTTGCTAGAAGGTTTGTTTGTTGCTGTGAAAAACCACTAAGAAGAAAAGTGGAAAAGAAGAGCGTTGTAATTATCTTTTTCATATCTAAGAACCATCTATGGTTTATGGACGATGGGACTAAGGTATTTTATTTTACAGGAATTTTTCACTAACCACCCCCAGTTTCATCTCACTAATTGTAAATATTTTGTCTGGAAACCTATAACGAAGAGGTTGAGTTGGTGTGAGAAGAAAATTGCTAGAAGAAATTTTGAAGAATGGGAAATCTTAAATTTTGATACCAGCTCCAAAATCCCTAGAGGGGATCAACTCTCATGCTACGTATGCGTGGTTTGTCTAGAGTAGCGAGAGGGGGAATTGAACCCCCGACCTCAGGGTTATGAATCCTGCGCTCTAACCATCTGAGCTACCTCGCCATCATTTTCTTTTTTCCGCAATGAACCGACCTCAGGGTTATGAATCCTGCGCTCTAAACATCCGGGGCGCGTAGCCTGAGCCTGTCTGCCGACGGAGGCAGGCTACCTCGCCATTATAATGATCCAATACTCTAAGCCTTTCGCTTGGCTCAAAAAAAGGAACGCAAATCTAAGAAAGATTTCTTTTCATTTCTGCTATTGTAGAAATGGTTTTTTTTTATACCTTATCAAAAATTTACAAATATGGCAAAGGTAGAATACGTAGGAGAGTTTGAGTTCAACGCATCTAAGAAGATGCTCTTTCCATATTTCAGTACAGCGTCGGGTTTGGCGCAGTGGTTTGCTGATGATGTGAACATCAATAACGCTAGCAAGGAGTATACTTTTATCTGGGATGGCGATGAAACAATTGCCAAACTAACTTCAAATAGAACCAATCATCATGTTAGGTTTGATGTCGTCGATTCAGATGATGATGACCCGAACTACTTTGAGTTTAAATTGGAAATGAATGAACTCACACAATCCGTGTATGTTCAAATCACGGACTATTCCGATATGGAAGCTGATGAAGCCCATGAGCTATGGGGGAGTTTGACGAATGACCTTAAAGAAATAGTTGGAGGGTAACTCTTGGCATTTTTCTTGCCAGTGCTATCAAAAGCTTCTCTAATTTTGTCTTCTTATGCGCAGGCTGGATATCTTAATGCTTAAGTCCTTCATTGGACCGTTCTTGCTCACCACAACGGTGTCAAATTTCATCTTGCTTGTTCAATATTTACTCAAGTACTTTGATGATTTTGTTGGGAAGAACCTTGGTGTGGCTGTCTTTGCGGAGCTACTGTTTTACTTCTCCATGAACATGCTACAGATCGCCTTGCCCCTTGGCGTTTTGGTCGCTTCACTTATGACCTTCGGTAATCTCGGAGAACACTTTGAGCTAACGGCCATTAAGAGTGCTGGAATTTCACTTTTGAGAGTCTTGCGACCGGTCTTCATCTTTGTCTTCTTTCTGTCTATTGGAGCCTATTTTTTCAACAATTACGCGATACCTGCAGCCAATCTCAAAGCGTACAGCCTTCTTTATGATATCAAGCATACCAAGCCAGCACTAGATATTAAAGCTGGAGCATTTTATAACGGTATCCCTGACTATAGTATTAAGGCGAAAGACAAACTACCAGATGGGAAAACACTGCTGGATGTGATCATCTATGATCATACCAAAGGGCGCGGAAATCAGACAATCATCCTTGCCGATTCTAGTTTGATGTATACCATTATGAATGATCGGTATCTTAAGCTAGAGCTCTACAACGGAAATTACTATTCAGAAATTGAAGACAAAGAGACCGAAGTCAATCAGTTCAATCGAACTGAGTACTACAAGATGGACATGGTCTTTAGTCTCTCCTCATTTGACCTGACGAGAAGAAAAGAAGAACTATTTCAAAACAACAGGCAGATGAAAAATATTGATGAGCTCACCGTCGATATTGACTCGTTCGCAATGATAATTACGAGAGCCAAAGCCAATTTGGTTCTTAACTCAAATCAATCCTTTCACTACCACATTAAGAACAAACATAGTATTCTTGAAAAGAATAAGTACCAGGCTGATACGACGACAAAGGAGGATGCCAGCTATCTAGGAGCTTCTTTATTTCCAACTAAACTTTTTCAGCAAAAACAGAACCCTAAGAAAAGTAGAGTCTCAACACTTAAAAGACTAAATCAGGACTCTTCGGTTGGTCAGTACCAACCTACCTTGTATGTCAGTCAAGATTCTAGTTTGGATGATAGAGCATCGATTAGGCAGATATCGGATGAAGGAGAAATCAATGAGTTGGTGAAAAAGAGAGGTATTAAAACTGCCGTGGAAACAAAAAGGGAAACGGAATTCCTTTTGGACACGCTTGGGTGGGACTTTCTTGAAGACAAGCTAGCCCAAAGTAGTAGTAAATGGAGTCAAACATCTATGATAACTGCTGCTTTGAATCAAGCTCGAAACATTAAAGTCAATGTTCAGTCCACAGAATCTCGAATCTATCGTGCTACAAAAGATAAGAACCTTTATACGATTGAGAAATTTAAAAAATATGCACAGGCGTTGGCCTGTATTCTTATGTTCATGATTGGAGCTCCTTTGGGAGCAATTATCAAGAAGGGTGGGTTAGGAATGCCAACCATTATAGCCATCCTGTTTTTTATTATTTACTATGTGTTTACGAGCATTGGGGAGAAATCAGCAAAAGAGAATGCTATGAATCCATACCTTGCTGTTTGGATCTCTGATCTGGTGTTGCTGCCGTTTGGATTGTTCTTTTTACGACAAGCTCGAATTGATGCTAGATTGTTTGATCCCGATTTCTATCATATCTGGATAGAAAAGCTGAGCGTAAGATTTGCTAAGAATAAGAAAGAAGTCTAAATTTGCGCGTCAAATAAACAAGAGATAGAATAATAGGAATGTATCTTACTACAGAAAAAAAGGTAGAATTTTTTAAAGAGCACGGTAAATCTGATGTCGACACAGGGTCTTCAGAGGCTCAGATAGCGCTTTTTACGTATAGAATAAACCACTTAACAGACCACCTAAAGACACAAAAGAAGGATCACTCTTCTAGACTAGGTCTTTTAAAATTGGTGGGTAAAAGAAGAAGACTGCTTGATTATCTTCACACAAATGATATCGAAAGGTATCGTAGCATCATTGCTAAGCTGAATATCAGGAAATAATTTTAAAAACAAAGAGGGGATCATAATTCTGATTCCCTTTTTTATTTATCAACCCCAGGAGCCAAACGGGCTCTTGTTACACAACATATTATTATGAAACATATAATTAAGACCTTCAATCTACCTGACGGCAGAGAAGTGTACATCGAAACAGGAAAACTTGCAAAGCAAGCCGATGGATCCGTGGTAGTGAGATTGGGAGATGCAATGCTATTGGCAACGGTAGTATCATCGAAGGATGCAAAAGAAGGCGTGGACTTTCTTCCAATGTCCGTAGATTATCAAGAAAAGTTTGCAGCCGCAGGCAAGATTCCTGGAGGCTTTTTGAAAAGAGAAGGAAGACTTTCGGATTACGAAGTACTTATATGTCGATTGGTAGACAGAGCGCTTCGTCCATTGTTCCCAAGTGATTACCATGCAGATACCCAAGTTGCGATCCAACTAATGTCAGCTGATCCTACCGTATTACCAGATTCATTAGCTGCTCTGGCTGCATCGTCAGCACTTTCTGTCTCGGACATACCATTTCAGGGACCAATTTCGGAAGTACGAGTTGTTAAGATAGGAGATGAATACAAGGTTTGTCCTACTCCAGAGGAGATCGAAGAAGCAACACTTGCGTTGATCGTAGCAGGTACTGAGGAGAACATCATGATGGTCGAGGGAGAGAGCAAAGAAGTTTCGGAGGACGAAATGCTCGAAGCGATTAAAGTCGCCCATGATGCAATCAAGGTTCAGTGTGTTGCTCAAAAAGAATTAACTGTTGAAGTTGGAAAAACAGAGAAGAGAGAATTTGACCACGAGCCTAAAGATGAAGAGCTTAAAGCTTCAATGAAGACTCAGGTCTATGATAAGCTTTATAATGTAGCCGCTGCTGGCAACCCAAACAAATCAGAGCGAAAAGAGGCATTCAAAGCTGTATATGAAGAGTACATTTCTCAGTTTTCTGAGGAGGAACTTGAAGAAATGAGCGGTTTTCTTCTAAAAAAATACTTCCACGATATTGAGAAGGATGCTGTTAGAAACAGTGTTCTTGATTCTAAGGTAAGACTTGATGGAAGAAAGCTAGACCAAATCAGACCCATCTGGACGGAATCAGACTACCTACCGTCGGCACATGGTTCAGCAGTATTTACCAGAGGAGAGACTCAGTCGGTAACTACAGCGACACTGGGAACTAAGCTTGACGAGCAAATGGTTGATGGAGCGATGTTCTCTGGCTACAACAAATTTTACTTACACTACAATTTCCCTGGATTTTCTACCGGAGAAGTTAGACCAAATAGAGGTCCGGGTAGGAGAGAAGTAGGTCACGGAAACTTGGCAATGAGAGCACTCAAGCCGATGATACCTACTGAAGATGAAGGAAACCCATACACCATTCGAGTGGTTTCGGACATTCTTGAATCCAATGGATCATCTTCAATGGCGACCGTTTGTGCGGGAACAATGGCACTGATGGATGCTGGTATTAAACTAAAAAGATCAGTTTCCGGGATTGCAATGGGAATGATCTCTGATGCTGATTCTGGAAAGTATGCTATACTTTCTGATATTCTTGGCGATGAAGATCACTTAGGTGATATGGATTTTAAAGTGACAGGAACAACTGAAGGGATCACCGCATGCCAGATGGATATCAAGGTAGACGGACTTTCTTATGACGTTTTGAAAGAAGCGCTTAACCAAGCCAAGGAAGGAAGACTTCATATTCTAGGCGAAATGGCTAAGACCATTTCTCAACCGAGAGAGGAGCTGAAAGCGCATACACCAAGAATGGTGATGATTAGAATTGACAGAGAATTGATTGGTGCCGTGATCGGACCTGGTGGAAAAATCATTCAGGAGATTCAAAAAGAGTCTGGTGCCACTGTAAATATCGAAGAAGATGAGCAAGGTGGAAAAGTAAGCGTATTCGCTGCTGATGGTGCTGCACTTGATGAGGCCATGGGTCGAATTAAGGCAATAACTACTCAGCCTGAAGTTGGGGAAGTATACGAAGGAAAAGTGAAGAGCATTATGCCATTTGGAGCTTTTGTTGAGTTCCTTCCTGGAAAAGACGGGTTACTTCATATTTCTGAGATCAAGCACGAGCGTGTGGAGAATGTTGCGGATGTCATGGAAGAAGGAGAAGAAATCAAAGTGAAATTGATCGACATTGACAAGCGAACTGGTAAGTTCAAACTTTCCAGAAAAGTGCTTTTACCAAGACCGGAAAAGGAAGAAAAGCCAGCTGAAAAGTCCGAAGGGTAGTCACTAAGACAATTTGAAAATAAGTTGCTCTTTGTGGGCACAAAATCAATTAAATTGGTGTTCATATCGGACACCAATTTTTTTATTTAAAGTAAGAAGAATAAGATAATGTCAACAGAAAAAGTAAAAGTTTTAATCATAGGTTCAGGCCCTGCCGGCTTCACAGCTGCGGTATATGCTGCCCGTGCTGGCTTAAAGCCTGTCCTATATCAAGGTGGACAGCCTGGCGGTCAGCTGACCATCACTAATGATGTGGAGAACTACCCTGGATACCCTGATGGGGTGATAGGACCGCAAATGATGATTGATTTCCAAAAGCAGGCAGAACGATTCGGAACAGACGTTCGAGGAGGAATGATAACGTCCGTTGATTTTTCAGGATGGCCACATAAAGTTACGGTCGATGAAAAAACTGAAATTGAAGCGGAAGCTGTAATTATTTCCACTGGAGCATCCGCCAAATGGCTAGGGTTGGAAAGTGAAGATCGATTGAATGGAAAAGGAGTTTCGGCCTGCGCTGTTTGCGATGGCTTTTTCTTCAAAGGACAAGATGTCGTGTTGGTAGGAGCAGGAGATACGGCTGCAGAAGAAGCCAGCTACTTGTCTAAAATTGTAAACAAGGTTTACATGATTATCAGAAGAGATGAGATGAGAGCATCTAAAATCATGCAACAGCGTGTTAAGAATGCTCCAAATATTGAGATTCTGTGGAACACTGAAACGGATGAAGTGCTGGGTGATGAAGAAGTTTCTGGTGTGCGAGTTTTAAATAATAAGACAGGAGAAAAGAGAGAGATTGAGGCTCAGGGTTTCTTCGTTGCAATTGGTCACAAACCAAATACTGATATTTTCAAAGGATGGTTAGATATGGATGATACTGGTTACATCAAAGCCGTTCCAGGGACCTCGAAGACAAACATACCTGGAGTATTCGCCACTGGTGATGCACAGGATAAAATTTATCGACAGGCTGTGACTGCAGCAGGTAGTGGTTGTATGGGGGCATTAGACGCTGAAAAATTCATCGCCGAGAAAGAAGTGGAGTTAGCCCAAGCAGAGGCTTAGAGAAATTTGAGACTTCGTTAGCCCCAGTACCAGAAGGTGTTGGGGCTTTTTTTATTCATTTCTACAAGAGTTTTATTGGACTGTCAGGTCTTCATGAAGACGAAAGATTCCTTTTTTTCGAAGTAGTTGAGAGATACCTGAATATCTTACACCATTATCTAACAACAAAAAACTATGAAAAAATTAATCTTACTATCAGCGCTTTGCATGCTGATTTCTGGCGGTATTTATGCGCAGGAATTTCCAAAAATGGATGGAAGTCCGATGGATGCAGCTTATTTTCCAACCCGAGCAGCAATGAGAGGGTTTGCTAAGACAGATGAGGAGAAAATGGCGGGAACACCAAAAATTAAGGTTGTCTATGGCCGTCCTCAAAAGAAGGAAAGAGTCATTTTCGGTGATTTGCAGAAGTATGGTGAAATGTGGCGCGTAGGAGCCAACGAGTCTACAGAAATTACATTTTTTAATGATGCAACCGTAAATGGGACAAAACTGAAAGCTGGACGATACACTGTTTATGCTATTCCAAGTGAAAGTGAATGGGAAATTTTCTTTAGTAGCGATCTAGATGGTTGGGGACACTATGGTTTCAAGCCTGACGAGAGCACTTTGGCTAAAATCAAAGTTCCAACACAGAAAACTGCTGCGACTGTTGAAGCGCTAAGTATTTTGTTCGAGGCTTCTGATAGCGGTGCAAACATGATTATTGGATGGGATGACACAATGGTGAAAGTTCCGATAGGAATCTAAGTAGAACGCATGCTAAGAAAAGGCTCGACTAATATAGTTGAGCCTTTTTTTTTGAGCCAGAAATAATACAAACAAAGAAAGGCCTCGTGGATACCACGAAGCCTATAAATCAACCAGCTATAAAAAAGCCTTAATTAAATTCTACCTCCAGCGCTGCGATGTCTGCTGGATTGTATGGAGTGAGATCCTGGAGGCGCTCTGCCAGCGGATCAAAGATGGTCTGAGGAGAAGTTCCACCCTGGATAAATCCATCACTATTAAAGTAGCCAGGAGCATCAGTATTGTGCAAGTACTGATCAATCAAACTTTGTTCAATTCCAGGAAATGCATTTTGTATCTGATTTGTGAATACATTTTTTAGTGAATGCTCAACGAGCAACAGTGCACGATCATTTGAATCAAGATCTCCTGGAGGAAGTCCTACTTCAGCAACTCCAATGTTACCCTCGTGAATTCCAGATGCTACAAAAGCCCAGTTAAAACCTTTAGTATCTGTAAAGAATGCGGCGTTTGGATGGTGAGAATTGCCGAACACATCGACAACATCGCCTTTCCTGCCCACAAACATTTTTAATGTGCTAATGGAATATGGATCTTCTAAAGGATTTGCCAACGGCAGATTGTCTATGGTTACTATCATATGCGCATCGTAATCCTGGTCACTGTCTTCTGTGTACTCAATCCTGTAGATGGCGTCACCAGCGTCAACATCCTTTATACGATCTATGTTAAACGGCTTTAAAATGGCAACTCCTTTGATCAAACTCTTATTCCAAAATACCTGCAAGGCCTTGCCTCCATCTGTGTTACTTTCTGATTCTGCATCTGTAATGGTTAGTACAAATTCATAGTCCACCCCTTCGTAAGAAGCACCTTCGATTACCTCCAGGTTCTTTGTCCGTCCGTCCTCGTCACTTTGATAAGAAAGAAAAAAAGCTCGATCTACATCCACCGCGATTCCCCCGATCACCGCTTCAGCCAAATCTCCTGAAGCTTCGCCTATTGCAATAAAGAGTGAAAGCAATTCATAAATCTCGTTTCCGTTCAGATCTTCTGTAGTACGTCCAGCCATCCTTCCATTGACTGCATCAGGATTCGAAATGGATTGTGGGATGTCTATTGAAAAGCGCTCTGGCAAAATACTCTCACCAGCCTGTGGAGTATCAATCGAATCGTCGCATGACACAGAAAATAAAAGAAGTGCCACCAATGATATAAGTGTTAAGAAATTTATCTTTTTCATGATTTTTAGTTTTTTCATTATTCAACAATGTGATTTGACTCTATCACACATGTCACGGTATTTACCCTGGGTAATACTGAAAAAAAATTGCTTATAATACTTAACATACTGATTTACAGATGTTTAATTTAACTAATAATTTCTATTGAACTAAGGTTGAATCGGAATCAACCATTGAAACAGAGAAATAGCCTACGGCTCCTTCTGAGAGGTTTGTGAGGACATTTCCAGCTGCCACGTCAAACCCTCCACCTCTCCAGTCCACCTCCGATAGGAAGGATCGCAGGAAGTTTTGATGTTGATCGGAAAGAGAGTACTTCTTTCGATGTACAACTGCGCCTCTTGGAAAAGTCAACGGCTCTTTATCGGGTGCAAAGGTTTTTGTGATATCAAGAACATCAAGGGTGTAGAAGAATGCTTCTTTCGTTTGAATCATTGGGATGCCTTGAGGATCAACTTCTTGCCAGGTAATAGCTACTTCTGTTAGTGAGGGAATTGTTTCGTTATGAAGATATTTTCTCTCACCACTATCAAGTTCTTCGATCGTCAAGGGTGGTAGTGAAGTACCAATGGCGGCCGTGGCAAATGCAAAATACTCATTTCCGTTATGATTAATGAATAGGGTATAGAATTTACCGAACAAAGCCTGAAGGGTGTCTGTCAGATATGTTCCAGGCCTACTATCATCATGAGTTAGTACAAAATTGCGAACCCCATCATTGATAAGTATAAAGGCATCAGTCACAGCTGGCGCCTCTAGATTCAGATCTTCAAACGTGAGGCTAAGTTTTACCTCTTGTCTGATGCGTTCGTTGGTTAGCCGACCATCTACAACTAACAGTGACTCTGGAATTATCTCCAGCCCTTGATCTGAGGCCTCCTCACATCCCTGGATTGCCAGAATTAGTAACGCTATATATATAAATCCTTTCATAGGTTGAAGGAGTAAGAAATGGATGGTAAGACTTGATACACGAATCGATGAGTAGGAGTGAGCCGTTCTGCGTTGTTAATTTCTGTCGGTACGCGAAAATCCCCATTATCAAGTACGATTTTATTGAAGCTTCTAAGTACCGAGTTCTTTTGACCGTAGAAATTGAAAATTGAAGCAGAAATGTAGTGGTTGAACTTCTGTTCTCTCTTGTTGAGTTTATGCTTCCAGGCCAGATCTAACCGGTGGTAGGTGGGTAGTCTGCTGTTGTTCTTGTCGGTATAGATTGGAACCGTCCGTCCTGAATATTGGTAAAAAGAGGTTGGCGTAGTGACAGGTGCACCGGAGCTTATTTGCAAAGTGCCTGAAAAAGTTGTGCGTTTGGACTTGTCAAAAACAAGATTTACGGAAAACTGATTTGGCCGATCAGAAAGTGCTTTATAAGATTTGCCATTGTTTATTCCATCAATCTTCCTGAATGACCTTGAATAAACATAGGAAATGCTACCGACCAGTTTTCCTGATTTCTTTGATATAGCACTTTCAAAACCGTACGCTGTTCCCTTACCTGCTCGGAGCTCCGCTTCAAATTGTGGATTTAATAAAAGCTGAGCTTGATTCGCATAGTCAAGCTGATTTTGCATGGATTTGTAATAGCTCTCCACAGAGAGTTGCCAGTTGTCGCGATCATGGGTCCATCCTAGAGAAACTTGGTCAGCGATTTGAGGCAAAATGTTTGTGCTAGCAGGTAGCCAGACTTCAAGGTTGTTAAATGGGCTGATTGAATTGCTAATGAGGTTGATGTACTGCGCTGATCGTGTGTAGTTGAAATTGAGAAAATTTCGCCGATTCAAAATATGCGTGAGCTTAAGTCGGGGTTCAAGATTGGAATAGTCGTTGTATGGATCTCGCGTTTCATAGACGGTTGTATCAACTACCTGATAGTTTTCATCGATTCCGTATTCAATGGTCTTGCCGAAGTTGGTCCAACTACTAAGCCGAAAACCATATGTTAAAAGCCAGTTGTGCGCCAATTGTTTTTCATTGCTATAGTAAAGTGAGAATTCACTGGCGTTTCGTTTAGGAACAAACGGGGAACCATTTTCTGGAGCTCCCTTCAGGTTACCTGGGTTGAAATTGTGTCCGCTCAGTTTAAATCCAAACTTTAACGTGCTTGTTGGATTTCGATATAACGTGAAATCTGATTTGAGACTTGCATTTGCTATGTGATTCGCCCAAATTATTTCTGGACTAGAGATCATTTCATATTCATACTTGCTTGAGTAGAAGGTGGTATTGGAGAACAATCGATCATTGAAAACGTGATTCCATCTGATCGTTCCGGCTGTATTTTTCCAGCTTAATCCCTCATTTTGAAGGTATTGATCGTCGCTTGAGAAAACAGACAGAAACAACCGATTTTTATGATTAAGTCGGAGATTCACTTTTGCGGTAAAATCTGAAAAGAAGAACTCGTCAAAGTCCTCATTGTCAAGAAAAATATCGACATGCGATCGACGTGCGGAAAGAAAGAATGAGCTGAACTCTTTTTTGATCGGACCTTCAAATGAAAATCTGCTGGAAATCAGACCCAATCTTCCAGAAAAGTTAAACTTTTTGAAGTTCCCATCACGGGTGTGTATGTCCATCACAGAGGAAATTCTTCCTCCAAAATCCGCTGTTGCGTCTCCTTTATACAATTTTATGTCTTTGATTGCTTCAGGCATGAAAGAACTAAACAGGCCAAGCATATGAGCTGGATTATAGATAGGAGCTTCATCCACCAGCATTTGGTTCTGATCTCTATCTCCACCACGGACGTTGAAGAATGTGGATCCATCATTGAAGAGTTGGATACCAGGTAGAATATCAAGCGATTTGATAACATCTGGTTCCCCAAGCGCTGAGGGTTTTTGCAAGATGGTATTGTTGTCAATCAATGTGGCGTTCGAATGAACATTTTCTACAACCTGTACAGAGTCGTTTGGGGTAATCACGATCTCCTGTAGAAGAGACGTTTTGGCAGCTAGACTGAAATCGAGACTTTGATTGCCACGAAGACTTATCTCTTCTGCGATTTCCTCATACCCGATGTACGAATATTTAAGTTTATATCGTCCAATAGGCAGTGTTATTGAGTAAAATCCATACGCATTTGTGATTGCTCCTATTGTGAGTTCCTCTACCAGCACTGTGGCTCCAATTAATGTCTCTCCGTCAGTTTGATCTCGTAGGTATCCGCTTATGGTGAAGGTTTGATTTTCTTGAGACTCACCCGTTTGTGATTTTCGTAGAATCATTTTGTCTTCGGTCCATATGTATTCCACCTTCATCCCCAAGAGTAGTTCATCGAGCACTTCCCTTAACGTCGCATTGGTCATTTGAATAGATACCTTATGGTCCGCAGGAATACTCCGGGTGCTGTATGAAAAAGAGACATTTGCCTGACTGGCGATTTGCTCTAAAGCCTCAGACAAACTCAGCCCCTTGAACGATACATCAAGTTTTTGCTCGAAAACAGCCTCTTGTGCTACTATACTTCGCAGGCAGAATAGGGACAGAAGAACAATGATCACTGCTCGATTCAAAGACATACGTTTATGTATCAACAACCGGAACCGCTTATCTCCGTACCGCTTGCAGTTTTCTGAATAGATAAGTTAAGGGTTGCTGTTAGCACTTGAAGTATAGAATCTAAGGATTTATTTTCAAATGAGACGGTGACTGGACATTTTATGATTTCATTTCCTTTGATATACAGCGAACTTTGGTAAGCATTGTTTAATAGTTTGATCACGTCTTCAAGGAGGACATCATTGAATGTGAAAACTTTGGTTTTCCAAGCCATGAAATTTGCATCATCGTTAAATACCTTGAAAAGCTGTCCTGAGTTTTTGTCCAAAATTCCTTTTTCGCCCACTTCCAGCTTGATCGTTTTTTCCTTGTAGCTTACTTCAACCGTTCCCTCTGTGACAACCACCTCTGCTGTGGGTTCATCCTGAAGCGCTCTCAGAGTAAACGATGTACCCAACACTTTAACATCAACCGATGGTGTATGGATTATGAAGGGCTTGTTGGGGTCTTTTTCGACATCGAAAAAAGCTTCGCCTGTGAGGCTAACCTCTCGTGTTTCTTTACCGTAATCCGAAGAAAAACTTAGTTCTGTTGCTGCATTGAGCGTAATAGTGGAACCATCTGCTAGCAACTCAGTCTGGACTTGCTTCGCCACAAAACGGGTGGTATTGTCCTGATTCAGAAAGTAAGCACTGAGGCCAACACCAACCGCTAGTAGTACGGTTGCAGCGATCTTCAAAAATGAAAAGGATCTTCCTCTTGATTGTTCATTTCGAATGGAATTCTTCAACCTTCGCCATTCTTCATCTGTCTCTTCTTGCGTTAAACCAGCAGCATTCCCCGTTCCTTCCCAGGTGCGAATGAGTTCGTTATGCACACGCTGATTTTCGCTGTTTTCCAGCAGCAATTCATCCAAACGGGACAGTTCATTACTGGTCGCTTCGCTGGTTAATTTTTGCGTTATCAGATGAATTAGTTCACTATGTTCACTACTGTTTTTCATGTTCTCACTATGGTCACACATGAGCGTCTCATCACCCTGGAATAAATTGTATAAAAAAATAGAAAATAATCAAGTACTCTGAGAGTTTCTTTCGAAGAATGCGCAATGCCTTGGACATTTGCTCTTCAATTGATTTAACCGAAAGACCCTCTATCTCAGCTATCTCGCGATATTTCTTCCCTTCAAATCGGCTTAATTGAAATATACGCCTACATTTATCAGGAAGACCATCGACTGCTGAAGCGATCTGTATTTCAAGTTCAGACTCTTCCAGATAGTCTCTCGATTCGATATAATCGGGAACAGCTTCGCTCTCTGAGATGAGATCATGACGAACGATCTTCTTATTGTCCCTGAGGTAATTTAGACATCTGTTGTGCACAGATTTAAAGAGATAGGCTTTGATGGGGATACTCAAATCAATCGTATCCTGCTTCTGCCAGAGATTTAGAAAAACATTGTGGACAATATCCTTGCACTCATCGGGGTCTGCAACATATTTTTTAGCGAACGCACAGAGATAGGGAAAGTATTCCCGGAAAACTAGCTCAAAGTCTTTTTCACTGAAACTCTTTCCTGGTGACAAAATCTCTTAGTGATGATCCGTTAGTAATTTAATACCGAGAAGATGATTCTTTAGGCTTTTTTTGAAGGAAGTGTACCCGGTACGGGAACGACAAATGGGGAACTCTTCTTTGGGAATGTTTCTTTATTGCTGAATTCTCTTTGTAACTTAACTATGGAAATTTCATCTAAATTCCTAAATAGTAGTTTAACTCCTAACTAACCCTTCGCTATGAAAATCGCTTACGCCACACTTTTTATCCTTCTAATCGCCTCATGCTCGTCCTACGATTATATTGTTGAATCAGACTACAGTTACGATGGTGATTTCAGCAAATACAGATCATTTGACTTTATTGCCAATGCAAGTTTTGCAGGCACTGATGATGAAAAAGTGATCATTGAAAAGTACCTCAATAGCACCTTGAATGCCTGGGGGTATGACCACAAGCCAAAACGGCCAGGACTTCTTGTAGTGTACACAGTATTCTACGACGACTTTTACATGAAAGGATTTGATCAGCCGAATTTCCAGGGATGGCTTAAATCCAATTATTCTGATAAGGAAGTGGTTTTTAAGAAAGACACATTACCAGACGGAAGAATAGAAGAGATATATGCAACGGAAGCGGTTAGAAAGACGGAATCGTACAAAGAAATCAAGTATTCACTTCGGGAAGGCACCATTTTAGTTTCATTTTTTGATAGACGAAAGCACAAGACCGTATGGCAAGGATATGCATCTGGTGTTTTTGGACAGGATAAGATAAAAAATGAGCGGATTTTGAGGTCTGCAATTGTTCGGATTATGGATGAATACAAATTGCTAGCGTTCGGGTCAAGTTGAGCTAAAGCTTCCGGTACATAATGTAGGCATTTGTTAGACCAAGTTGTATGTGCTGAAAGGCCTCTGGAATTTCTCCGATGATTTCAAAACCTAGCTTTTTCCATAGCTTGATTGCTGATTGATTGCTCTTGACTACAATGTTAAATTGGATGGCTTTATAGTTTAAGCTCTTGGCTGCCTCCAAGGAATGCGCTCCCATAGCTTTTCCAATACCCATTCCCTGAAACCCTGGGTGCACCATGTAAGATCCATTTGCCACATGCGAACCAAGATCTGGCTGATTGTCTTTTAAAATGTAGGTTCCACATATGGAATGCGCAATTTCTGCGACAAAGACATGATTTGCTCCAGCAAGCCAATAGTTGAGCATCTTTTCTCTGGATGAATTTGGATCAAATACATAGGTGTCCCCCCGCTTGATAACGGGTGAAATGATTTGCCAAATGCTATCTTTATCCCTGGTGGTTGCATTTCTAATATGAATTTCTTTCTTCATCAGAGTGTGAGGATCTGCATCGGCAAACAAATGTAGTGACCAGCAACTTATCAAAAGGGTGGGTTTGTCCGTGACCTTACAGACAATAAAAATGGATAGAGGGGGTGTTGATCGACATTGCGATTATTTGATTTTCTGATAGGTTTGCTTTGGGCTTCTTTCGGATTTCAGTAAGAACTTAAGTTCGACCAAGAACCATAACTTCGCAAATGGAGTTATTTCTCTGACAATCGATTTTAAAAATGAAAGTAGATATACTGGCCATCGTAGCACATCCTGATGATGTTGAACTCTCTTTTGGAGGTACATTATTGGTTCACAAAAAGAAAGGATATAAAACGGGTGTTATCGATTTGACAAAAGGCGAGTTGGGAACCAGAGGCACGCCTGAAGTAAGAGCCCAAGAAGCGGAGGATGCTGCAAAGATTTTAGGCCTCACTGCTCGTGAGAACCTTGGCCTTCCAGATGGTTTTTTTGAGAACACAAAGGAAAATCAACTGCGGGTGGTTGAAGCAATTAGAAAATACCAACCCGAAATTGTGATTACAAACGCTGTGTATGATCGACATCCAGACCATCCACGCGCCTCAGCGTTGGTTGAGACAGCATGTTTTCTAGCAGGTTTAACTGAAGTCAAAACAAACATTGATAACGTAAATCAGGAAGCACATCGTCCTGGAAAATTGTATTTTTCGATCCAGAGTATATCCGCTGAACCAGATCTATTGGTGGATGTGTCAGAAGTGGCCGTTGAGAAATTGGAAGCTATTAAGGCATTTCGTTCTCAATTTTTTGATCCAAAGAGCAAGGAGCCAGAAACATACATTAGTTCGAGTGGGTTTATGGAAATGATCGAGTCACGTTCACGCGAGCTTGGACACAGAATAGGAGTAAGCCATGCAGAAGGATTTAACGTTAAGCATTTCATTGGAGTGAAAGATCTATTTGATCTGGTCTAACCCTTGGCGATCCATATTTCTAAGGTTTGCTAGCTGGGTTTCAGGATTTTCGGAAAAAATCCTGTTTTCCGTCTTACTATCAAGCCAGAGAAGGGCTTCAGTCAACGTAACGTTTGGATAGTGATTATCTCTCGCAAAGTGAACGTATTTCAGGATCTTGAATGCGTTAAACCAGCCGAAGAAACGTTTTTCGAAGGCCTGTTGAGTCGTAGTTTGTCTTCTTATTTCTTGAACATCATCTTCCATGCTAATATCCAAAAAATCTAAAATAGAATCTGGTACGTTAGCTGGATCGCTTTCCATGTCATACTCAATTCCAGAAAAGAACTTTCGTAGGTCTTCAAAAGACTTGGGATTGTACACCTCATACGAACCTTGCGAATGCATTAGTTGTTCTACAGCCCTCCCAGTGCCAAAGGGAACACGGTCCGAAACGCGATCTGAGGGGTAGACGGTCGTGGTATTTATCTCGACAAATCCTCCATGTGGAATGACTTTGTTTAGAAAATAAAAATCCTCTCCAGCCTGACGGGTGTTCATACCTCCCTGCTTCTGATAGGTGGAGGACCGAACTATGATGCAGGATCCAAGCGTTTGATGTGCATGTGGGTATTTGGCATACCTCAGTGCACTGATGTAATATCTAAGATAAGATTCATACTGAATGATCAGATCCTTATTAGCACCACTTAGCTGGTGCTCGTAGAAAACAATCCCTGCCTTTGCCTTTAGGTTAAGAAAGTGGTTTTCAATTTCGACCAGGTAGTTCTGAGCACACAAACAATCCGAATCATAGCAGACAATTATTCCATCCTCACCAATTTTTTCAAAAATTCTGACTGCTTCATCCATTCCAATTTTGCGAGCAAGTCCAACTCCAGCTTTCTTTTTCGGAAGCTTTTGGTAGGAAAAAACAAGTTCGTAGTTGGAGTTATACTTTTTTAGTGAATCAAGGCACTCCAGATTCACTGCTGTGATTTCTGTTGTAGTTTCCGCTGGTTCATTTATGACTACGAGGATCAGTACCGCTTCTTTTGGTTTATCACAGTTGTTAAGGGAGTCCAGAGCTTGTAGTAGTTGCGCTTCTTTGAACGAGGGAATTACAACGATCGTTTTAAGATCTTTTTTTGGAATGTATTCTGGCAGAATGGAATCTTTCCAGGCATACCGCTCAAGGTAAAGATTAGCACTCATGGAGAGAGCCTCGATATTTTCCAGTCGGTATTCTCTTTCTGAAAATAAAATCGATCATGGAGCCGACTTTCTCGTCCTTGCCAGAATTCGAAAGAAATGGGAGCTACCCGATAGCCACCCCATTGCTCAGGGTGAGGAACCTTCTTGTCGGTGAAATTAGCTTCAGCATTTTCAAGTTTTTCCTCCAACTCTTGTCTGGAAGGAATTACTTCACTCTGATTTGAAACATATGCACTAAGTTGACTACCTCTAGGTCTGGAATGAAAGTAGTCTTTTGATTCTTCGGTGCTTACTTGCGAAACGCTTCCGCAAATAATAACCTGTCGTTGAAGGTGATACCAGGGAAATAGGAGATTGACTTTAGGATTCTTTTCTACCTGAAGCCCTTTGTTGCTTTTGTAGTTGGTGTAAAAAATAAACCCATCAGCATCAAATCCTTTTAGCAGAACTGTTCGCTGATGAGGTTGATCGCTATCATCAACAGTCCCCAGAATCATAGCATTTGGCTCTAGCTGTTCTGACTTCATCGCTTCTTCAAGCCATGCTGTAAATTGAGCGATTGGATCCGCTAAAATATCTGAATCAGCTAAACTTGATTTTAAGTATTCATTTCGGAGAGAAGAAACGTCAGTTTTCATAGTCGCAATTTCGATTAGATTTGGCCAATCTAAAAGTCTAACAAAGTAATTCTCAATGCAGTTTAGGATAAAATTAAACGTACCGACTAAATCAGAATGGGTGGACGCAGTTCTGGCGGACTTTGACTCGTTTCTTCAAGATCATGCTGATTGTGAACGAAAGGCCTCTGCAATGGCACTCAGCTTCGTTGCTAAGTACCCAAACCGATTGGAAATCATTCCTGAATTGATAGATACTTCTGTAGAGGAACTGGAGCACTTTAGAGATGTGTACGATATAATGAAGAAACGGGGGATCCAACTTAGCCACGAAATACCTCAGGATCTTTACATGAAAAAATTGCTGGACATTTGCAGAGACGGCAGAGATGAGCGCTTTATGGATCGCCTGTTGCTTGCATCATTGGTAGAAACGCGCGGAGCGGAACGTTTTCGGCTAATCTACGAAGCTCTGGAAGATCCTGATTTGAAGGAATTTTACCATCGACTCTGGGCTTCAGAGGCACGGCATGGTGAAGTATTTGTGAAAATGACGCTGAACTACTTCGAGGAATCCAACGTATACGATCGGCTGGAAGAAATGAAAGTGGCGGAAGGTGAGATTTTAAATAATTTGCCGATTCGATCAGCGTTGCACTAATTAAGGTTGTTGCACTAATTAAGATGGATTACTTCTCTACAGATAAAATAATTGAACCGTCAAAAGGCGATCTTCTAATCTCCGAACCCTATTTGCCTGACCCAAATTTTGAACGCACGGTCATTTTGATGTGTGAACATGATGAAAACGGGAGTCTTGGGTTTGTTTTAAATAGAACTGCTAATGTCAAATTAACAGATGTAATGGAAGATGTAGGCGATTTTGACGCTGAATTGTTTGTAGGTGGTCCAGTGCAGCAAGACACCCTCCATTTTGTTCATCGTTCCGACGCTCTCACAGATCATGCGAGCAAGCTGGTAGATCATGTGTATTGGGGAGGAAACTACGACGAAGTCCTTACGCAGATTAACACAAAATCGCTCTCACGAAGCGACATTAGGTTTTTTATGGGGTATTCGGGATGGTCTCCCGGACAACTGATGGACGAGATGAAAGTTAAGTCCTGGATTGTTTTCAAGAATGTTACTTCGGAAATGATCTTCGATTGGGACAACCAAGACCTATGGAAAGCGTGTCTAAAGAGCATGGGTGGAAAGTTTAAGCTCATGTCTAATTACCCAAAAGATCCGAGATTGAATTAGGGTATTTGGTTAGTTTTGTGTCCTAGTTAGAAATTGGTTCCAATAATGGAAAATGCAGACAAAGTGCAGGATGTTTCTCCTGAAAAGGTAGAAGCTCCTGAAGAAGTTCAGCAAGAGGCTGAATCAAGTGTAAATGAAAGTGAAGAACGCCCTGCGGAGGAGGTAGTTGATGACGGGAAACCTGAATCAACGGCAGATTCACCTACGGCTGAATCTGAAGTAAGCGAAGCTGAGGAAAAATCGGTTGACGAGGTTCCTCAGGAAGCCGAAAGCCCACAAGATGCAGAGGTTGCATCTGAGCAACCTGAAAATAAATTAGAGGAAGAATCCGCAGCAGAGACACCTAGTCCAGAGGTATCGTTGAAAGAAGCTGAGCAGATCGCTGAAGAGGAACACGCCCCAGAAGCCACCGAATCGAGTGAAGAAGAATCACTAGATGAACCCAAGAAATCAAAGCCTGAACACACTACAGTAGAGGAGGGGCAAGTTCAGGAGCAGAGCCCTGAAGAGGAGAGTCTTCCAGAAGATAAAGAATCAACTGAAGCAGATTCAGATGAAAAATCCAAGAAATCAAAGGCCAAATCCACGAAGGTAGAGGAAGTGCAAGCTGAAGAGAGCGGCGAAGAACAAGCTGACGCTGCCTCGGGGGAAGAAGCCGAAATTCACGAAGAACCTGAAGATTTAGATTTTTCGAATGCCAATAAGGAAGAACTGCTGGCAAAAATCAAGGAATTAAGCAAAGAGGAACGAGTCCAAAGAATTGATAGGGTCATCAAAGCCTTGAAGCCCCGCTTTGATGAGTTGTATCAGGCGGAGAGATTGACTGCTCTCAATAAGTTTGAGCTGGAAGGAAATGATCCCGATTCATTTGAATATCATGGAGATGAGATTGATAAGGAATTTCACAGCCTGTTTTCCACACTTCGGTCAAAGAAGAATAAGTTTTACAAGGATCTGGAAAGCCAGAAAGATGATAACCTCAAGAAGAAGCAGAGCCTTCTTGAGCAACTTCGTGAACTTGTGGATGGAGAAGAATCGAACGCTAGCTTTAATAGCGTAAAAGAAATACAGGCAGACTGGAAAAAGGTGGGTCCAGTTCCTGGGGCGCATAACAAGACTTTGTGGGCGAATTACAATGCGCTTCTCGATAGATTTTATGATCAGAGGAGTATTTACTTCGAACTGAAGGATCTAGACAGGAAGAAGAACTTGACGTTGAAGGAGGAGCTTTGTCAGAAAGCGGAAGCTCTGGCCAATCAGGAAGACTTGAAGACGGCGATTGTCCAATTAAATGAGTTGCACGAAGAGTATAAGCATGCAGGCTCTGTGCCAAGAGACCAACAAGAAGCGCTCTGGCAGAGATTCAAAACTGCCTCGGACGCGGTATACGTCAAGAGAAAAGATTATTTTGATAATCTGAAGGGGGAGTTCGAGGAGAACTACACGAAGAAGATTCAGCTGGCAAAGATTGCTGAGACCTACATTTCTTTCGATTCAGACAGCATCTCAGAGTGGAATTCAAAAACCAAAGAGATTCAGGAAATTCAAAAGCAATGGGAAGCTATTGGCGGCCTGCCGCGGGATAAAGCCAAGTCTGTAAATAAGCAGTTTTGGGGTTCATTCAAGAAATTTTTCAACAATAAGAATCAATTCTTTAAGAAGCTTGAAGGTGCGAGAGATGAGAATCTGCAAAAAAAGGAAGATTTGATTTTGCAAGCAGAGGAGTTGAAGGAGAGCTCAGATTGGGGCAGTACAACACAGAAGTACAAGGATCTGCAAGCTAAATGGAAAGATGTTGGTCCTGTACCTGAGAAAGTTCGCAACGAGATCTACAAGAGATTCAAAGCAGCAGGCGATCACTTCTTCGAAAGAAGAAGAGCACAGAATTCAGAACAAGACAAGCAGTACGAGGAAAATTTCAAGCTGAAACTTCAGATTTGTGATCAGATTGAAGCTATTGCCGATAAGGACGAAATTAACCTTGATGACATATACGACTTGATTGACAATCACGGACAGGCAGGGTTTGTTCCTCGGAATGCCATCAAGAAGGATCGCGCAAGATTTGAAGAAGCAACCGAAAAAATACTATCTCTAGAAGAGCTGGAATCAGGAGATAAATCCGATCTCAAGAGACACATCCAATTACGTGGGATGAAAAGTTCTCCAGGAGGTGACAGGAAGGTGCAGCGTAAGGAGCATTCAGTCAAAAGGAAAATTTCGGAGTTGGAAAGCAATATAAATACCTGGAACACGAACATGGAATTCTTTGCAGCTTCAGCGACAGCAGATAAGTTGAAAGCAGACTTGCAGCAGAGAATAAACGACGCCCGAGGAGAACTTGAAAGCCTCAAGTCGCAACTTGGTTCAATTAATTAATAATTTTAGATATTAATGTTTGCGAAGTAGTCGCCTCCGATTATTTTTGCAGACCTTTTAAGGCCTCCTTAGCTCAGTTGGCCAGAGCAGCGCACTTGTAATGCGCGGGTCGTTGGTTCGAATCCGACAGGAGGCTCTCTGATTATCAGGCACTTACGTTTTTCGTAAGTGCCTTTTTTTTTGTGGTGTCCAGTTGTGGTGTCCAGTTCATCGTGCTTTTAAGTCAAAAAGTTGAACATTACGAAACTTCGAAGCGAGCTCTTTTTCGGCTAAATAGTGCTTTCGTAGCGTCTCATCGTTGGTGTGTTTGAGCGTAGTTACACCGAGCGAAGCCATACGAGTCAGATAGGTTTTGCGTAAATGCTTGAACGTGACATTCTTCTTACTAGCGGTCAATCTCCAAAAGTGTGTAAAAGATTTAGTCAGTTGCGCCTTTAGTGTATCACGGTTCACTCGTTCAGGCAGGATGATATAATCATCTGAATCATTCTCTACACCAAATTCGATCAACAGACTGGCCAAATCTTTGGTGATGGGGGCATAGCAGCCGTAGACCGTTGTGTTTTTAAGCCGGTTAACTTTCCAGTTTGGAATACCGATGTAGTTGTCGTGAACATCACCCCATCGTAACCGCACAATCCCGTCCAACCTCTCACCAATCAAAAGGGAGAATTTGAAGACTGGTACCAACCACGGTTGATAGTGCTGTACCCGGTTTTTGTTCTTGCCTTTTACCCCGATGCCATTTTTTGGTGTGATCACATCAAAGAAAGCTTCGAGCTCAACTTCGGTAATAATCTCAGGGCTGTAGGCAATGAGTCTCTTTTTCACTTCCTGGAAGGGGTTGCGCATCTCCACGCCATGCTTGTTGATCAGGTAATCGAAAAAGTAACGGCACGCGCCCATGTGGGAATTATATGTAGCATCAGAAAAACCCTGGCCCCGTAACCAGGCATCAAAGAGTCCGACCAGCTTAACGTCAACGTAAGTAATTGGAAATACCGAGAGTTTGCCGACCTCGCCCTGCACGATATCCAAAAAACGAACAATGAAACGCTGTTGTCCATCGATGTGCTTTTTGGTGTTATGCCTTTGTGTAAACTCCGGAACACCATTATCTTCTAGGTAATTGAAGTAGATAGCAGCAGCGGCTTTCAAAAATCGGGGTGCAACCGGTGTCGGGGCTGGGGCAACAACCACAAAGTGATTTCGTTGGAGCTCCCTTTTATACCCCAGATGCAGTTGAAACGCCTCATCCACATTCTCGGTGTGCCAGGTTTTGATGCAATCAGCCTGTCTTGTCGCTGGGTTATAGATCCTGGATTGGTAGACTTGACGCTCAGCGTGTGCGCACCCCTTATTGACTTTCTTCTTGCACTTGTTGCACCAGATATACAGGCCATGCCTGCGGTATTTGATGGGTAGTTGTTTTTTTCTCATAATAAGATTTAAAGACAATGTTTTTAGCTATTCTGCTCAAGGAAGTCAAAGAAGCTACAAAAATGATTCCAATAATAGTGCTTGTGGTAATGGCTATTCTTTTGTTTTACTACATTATTCTTTGGTTGAGATTGGATTCTACTTTCAAATAGTTCTATGCTCACCTCTAAGCAAGATAAAACGATATTATAGTTGAGCTGTGAGGAGGGGTAGTTTCGGGTCTTTATTCATAGTCGAACTCAATGTGTCCAGAAAATATCGCCCTTTAAATATTGAATCTGATTAGTAGAAATTGCGGTGCTATTTTTTAAGCACCTCATCAAACACCACATTGCTTGTCCTGTTTTATAGCAAACAGAATTCATCCTTCGCAATTCACCTTTGCACCCATCACATAACCGTCACTTTAATTTTTTCTGGAATTGTATTTTATTTCAAATACAGTTAAAATGTTTTCTATGGTCGTTTAGCTGAATATTTGCACTAAAAGAAGCTAACTATCAGATAATCAACTAAATAGAAAGTGCAAATCCAGTGCAAATAAGATTTGACCGTAGTTTTTCACAGACATGCACGTCTGCAAAAGTTTTCGTCGGGCAGGTTGTAGGTGGGACACAGCTTTGCTAATTTAGTTTTTCACAGCGGGTCGCGTTAACCAAGGTTCGGAACATACACATTCTTAGCTGGTCGTTAGATTCAATTTCCTCACTTTTCAAAATTCTGCAATCATGAAAAAAATGAAAATTACAATTTTCCTACTGACGGGCTGGTTAGCTGTGTCAGCCCAAAATACATTTCCTAGCACGGGGAAAGTAGGGATAGGTACTACTTCTAATTTAGGGAGGGCATTAACCATAAATGGAGGAATCGATCTATTTGGGGAAGGTTCGACGGATGCTGGCATCTTTTTATATCATCCTGTTGAAAATGGAACCCCTGCAACCAGATGGTTTTTTAGAGTTACTAATACAAACAACAATTCATACCCATACTTAACCAACCGAACACCAAGTGGAAAGGTCGTTATAAAAACTGGAAGTGCAGCAGGGGCATCAGAAAATACTCATTTCACTATAAATGGCGGTGATGGAGTCGTTAACGCATTTTTTGAAAACGCAAATCTAGGTATTGGCACAAATGATCCGCGTTCTAACTTTGTCGTAAACGGAGCCAATGGAGAAGCTTGGCTTAACCAACACAGTCATTTAGTCTTAAACAACAAAAATAATTCTACTACTTCCTTCTGGACAATGGCACCAAGAAGCAATGGTACCATGGGTATAGGATATGGCACTCTAACTGATAATGAATTTGTTGATAGTTCGAATGATTTTGTTAGCATAATATCCTCTACAGGCTATGTTGGTATTGGCACTTCTAACCCTAAATCAAAACTCGCAGTAAATGGAAACATCAGAGCAACAGAAGTGAAAGTATTAGCTGATATCACCGTTCCTGATTATGTTTTCGAGCCAGATTACGACCTTCGAACTCTGAAAGAGACCAAAGAATACATCATCGAGAACAAGCATCTACCTGAAGTACCATCTGCTGCTGAATTTGAGAAAAGCGGAATTGATCTAGGCGACATGAATATGAGACTTTTGAAGAAGATAGAGGAACTGACATTACACCTCATTGAACAAAACGAACGAGTTGAAAAACTTGAAAAAGAAGTGTCTACTCTGAAAAACAAATGAAGATCATAACAATTTCGCTAAAGAGTGCCTGAAGGTGATTTATATTATATAACGCTGATAGATTGTATTACCAAATGGGCCGTCTACTGGATGCCGATCTGTTTTGCCAAGGGTATGTGTAATTAAGTATGAAGACAAAGGGCTTGACCTGGACTACCACAAAAATTTTGTCCTTCAGCGAAAGATTAGGACTTGTTGTTTGATCAGAATCGTGTGTAGTTTTAGTAACCTGGTTGGAAAATTTTATTTCTCTTCCTTCCAAAGCAATCTCCAATTGCAATAATGCACGTTCTTCACTGCTAATCAAAGACTTAGAACACCAGAAAATTAAGATTGCTTATCAGGTAGCGTAGGACTGATTAATATCATCTGCAACAAATTTGTAAAAAATTGTTTGCAATTGAAAAAATTCGTTATGTTTGATATAGATTAACCTTGGTTTCACCACCGCCGAATCACCGCTTATATATTGTAGTAAAAGCAAGCTAGGAGAGTCCATAGAAGCTTGCATATTTTTTAGAAATGCCAAATAGTGGCACGGAAGATTTATGTGCTTTTGAATAAGGGGCTCAACCTTCCGAGAATTTTTTTATTACTAAAACCACGCATTAAATGAAGGGGTTATTCAATTACGGTCTTTGCTTATTGTCCTTTGGTTCTTTTGCCCAAAATAACACCTTCCCAACGACAGGAAATGTAGGTATTGGAACGACATCGCCCGAGAAGAAACTCGATGTGAATGGAGATATCTTATTGAAAAACAGTACGGGGATGAAGCAGATTTTTACCTGGACAGCAAGTGACACCAATTGGAGGATTGGAATGAATGCAAATCCTGGCTTTACTAAAAGCATGCTTACTCAGCATGTACAGTTCATGACCTACAGTGGGGGCTCCACGCAAGGGTTTGCCGTTGGCGTAAATGGTGGAAACTCAAGCCTTGAAATTCGCGGATCAGATCATGCAGCCTTTTTCAGAGGAAATATTGGTGTGGGGACTACCTCACCATCTGAGAAACTAGATGTTGAAGGACAGGTCAGATGGGGGACAAGTCCAAGTGGGTCTTGGGGAGAGGGACTCCTATCAATGAATTCGGGATGGAATTCGGGATCGTATCCGACTTTAGGTAGTGTAGGTGGTAGTGCTGGAAGCCTAATTATGCTTCACAATCCACACATTCCATTTAGGACCGATAATGTTGCTCCAGGCTTTACAGGAAAGGCAGCGGTAAGAATGGCGACTGATGCTGGCGGCTCTAATTGGTGGGACATGGGCGTGGGCGGTGATTTTTTTTACGTATTAAGCAAAAATTCTGGTGAGTATTTAAGAATTACAAATCAGGGCAATCTCGGCATAGGCACAACCACCCCCGACGAAAAACTAACCGTAAAAGGAAAAATTCACACCGAAGAAGTTCGAGTAGACCTGAGCGTCCCAGCACCCGATTATGTTTTCGCTGACAACTACAATCTCCCTACACTTGAATCAATAGAAAAATTCATAAAATCAGAAAGCCATCTGCCCGAAATTCCTTCTGCGAAAGAAATGGAAGCAAATGGAGTAGAGCTCGGTACAATGAATATGCTGCTGCTCAAGAAGATCGAGGAGTTGACGCTGTATACGCTGGAGCAGCAACAACAGATCAAACAATTAGCAATTGAAAGCCAACAGCAAAAAGCAAAAAGCCAACAGTCAATTGAGGAGTTGACGCTCTTCATACTTGAACAAGAGAAACGAATACAAAAGCTGGAAGCAAATGAAAAATAATCAACCGTGTCATTTCGACGTTAGGAGAAATCTTATCAGGAGTCAATCTCATTTGACAGTAGGAAGAGTCCTAATTTGCGTTTGCATTACGATAGGTTTTGTCTGCGGCGTGAAAGCACAAACTGTGAATGCGGAGTATCTAAATCCCAAATTTTCCACAAGCGGCAATTATGATTTTTTGCGTTTCGGCAATGCCGGTAACTATGTCGCAGGGTTTATGAACAATGTCGGAAATGCATCATATGGAAATGGTAGTGACTTCTCTATTTTCACCTATGGAAATCGAGACTTAACATTTAGAACTGGGACAGGGAATTTTATTATTTTCCCAAGCTCGGGCGGTAAGGTTGGTATTAATACAACTTCCCCAACTGAAAAACTTGAACTCTCAAACGGTAGTATTTATGGGTTCAATGCTTCTGATGCCTTCGTGAAAATCAAGCGTAGACAGGGTCAAGCCTCCATCAAAGGCGTTTTTGACGGAACCTCAGGCTACGATGGACATGTGATTATAGATGCTGGAAGAACTTCCGATGCTGTTTTTCTGAATCACTATATCTCTTCGAATGTCTACCTGGTCAATGGTGGTGGAAAAGTTGGGATTGGAACCTCAACACCAGAAAATAAACTTACAGTTTTGGGTCAATTCGGACTTTATGGTTCCGGATTGGACGGCTCCACCTACCAGCGTTTTGTACTTTACAGCGACGCACAAAATGGGCTGTATTTTGATGCACCCAAAGACGCAAACGGCAACAAACTACCTATAGAATTTAATTGGAGAGGGGGCGGTATCACACCGCTTAGAATTAATGGTGATGGAAATGTTGGCATAGGCACCACCACCCCCGACGAAAAACTCACCGTAAAAGGTAAAATTCACACGGAAGAAGTCCGAGTAGACCTGAGTGTCCCGGCGCCAGATTATGTTTTCGCTGACAACTACAATCTCCCGACACTCGAATCAATCGAAAAATTCATAAAATCTGAAAGCCATCTCCCCGAAATTCCTTCAGCCAAAGAAATGGAAGAGAACGGGGTTGAGCTTGGTACAATGAATATGCTGCTATTAAAGAAGATTGAGGAGTTGACGCTATACCAGATTGAGTTACTAAAAAGGCTAGATAACCAAAATGCTCGAATTGAAAAACTTGAAAAGAATTAAAATGAAAAATGTAGCCCAGCTTATTCTTCTGTTTGGAATTACCCTTCCTGCATTTTCCCAACAAGACAATTACTATGTAAACGCGGCACACGGTCGAGGATATAGTTTTTGGGGATCGAGCAATTCGTACAGAATACATATGGGGAACACCAATGAATACCACTACGGACCTGTCACCGATTACTCTATCAAAACCAATATGAGCGCAACCACAGGTAGGGGGTGGACTTGGGGTACTGGCGGTTTAACTCCCGTTGCTGGACTGAGCAACACTGGACAATTTCAGATTGCAGGCTCTTTTGTTTCGCTAGGAAATTTGGGAATCGGAGTGGTGAATCCACAATTCAGATTGTCAATACCCGATTTAAACGAAAATATTTCAATTGGAAATAATGTTTTTATCAATGGAGAAGGGAGTACTGGTCGGATCACAAATAATGCTTATAGAGATAATGGATGGCAGATACATGATGTTTCAAGCAAGGCAGTAACTATTGAAATGCGGGACAGTGGAGCCATAGAGATGTATGGAACTAAGACCAACGGCATTGCAGACTGGCAGAAAATGTTTGGCCTAGATGCTCCTAACAATACTGTATACTTCCCAAGTGGGAATGTGGGTGTTGGTACAGTAACACCTGCAGCCAAATTAGACATTCTTGCTCCTGCAATCAGCGGTTCAGAAAAAATCTTACAGCTCAAGGTAAGTGATGCTTCGGCGGACTATCTCGAATTTGCCAATTCCACAGCTGGAGGTGGTATGTATATACCTAACATCAAGGGATATCATACAACCGATAATAGGCAGGCTCTATCTGTAGTGGCGGAGATTGGTTCCTCCAATGACACTGGATCAGAACCAGTAATGATTTTTGATTCAAGGGTATCGGGTGTTGCCGTTACATGGAGACCTCTTTTTGCTTGGGCTTCATATGGAAATCGTAAAATGACGTTAACCTCCGAGGGCAACCTCGGCATTGGCACCACCACCCCCGACGAAAAACTCACAGTAAAAGGCAAGATCCACACCGAAGAAGTCCGAGTAGATCTCAGTGTCCCAGCACCCGATTATGTTTTCGCTGACAACTACAATCTCCCCACACTCGAATCAATCGAGAAATTCATAAAATCTGAAAAACATCTACCTGAAATTCCCTCTGCCAAAGAAATGGAAGCTAATGGGGTAGAGCTCGGTACGATGAATATGCTGCTATTAAAGAAGATCGAGGAGTTGACGCTGTATCAAATTGAGCTATTAAAAAAGATCAATAGCCAAAACGAACGAATTACAAGACTGGAAAATAACTAAAATGAAATACCTACTACAAATCACTCTTATTGTTGGAGTACTAACCCAAGCGTATTCGCAGGCTCAAGCATTCTACAACGTAGATGATGGTCACGGAAATGGAATTCGTTTTTGGGAAAGTAATAATTACAAAATTCATATGGGCAATGTAGCGGAGAATCACTACGGACCTGTGACTGACTATTCGATCAAGAACAATATGAGTTCTAACCCAGGTAGAGGGTGGACTTGGGGTATTAGCGGTTTAACTCCCGTTGCAGCACTTTCTAATGCTGGAAATTTGCAAATAGCAGGCGCCTTCTATTCTCTAGGAAGTGTGGGTATTGGAACTGTTTCGCCTGCGGCGAAATTGGATGTCCAAGGTGATGCTTATATCGGAGAATTATCCCAGAGACACTACTTGATGATTTCATCAAAAGAATGGGCTGAAGTTCGATTTCAAACACCTTTAAGTGATCGTCAAATAAGACTGGGAGTTGCCCATGGAGCATATTCGCAATACGGAATAGATGAAGGCGATTTTTATGTCTATACACAAACTGTAAATAAGATGCCATTTATTGTCAAAAGGAATGGTAATATCACGATGAATACAGTGGCAGGTAGCGTAGGTATTGGAACGAGTAGTCCAGACGAGAAATTGGATGTTGCTGGAAATATTCGCGTGAATAGGATGGTCAAAGTGGATGGACATGGAGATGTGGCATCATTGCAAATCATGGATAATTCAAATACTTCAACTGCTGATATACTTTTAAGAGGTGATGGAGGCGCCTCATTCATCAAAGCTGGTCTCGTCGGCATAGGCACCACCACCCCCGACGAAAAACTCACCGTAAAAGGAAAAATCCACACCGAAGAAGTGAGAGTCGACCTGAGTGTCCCAGCACCCGATTATGTTTTCGCTGACAATTACAACCTCCCCACACTCGAGTCAATCGAAAAATTCATAAAATCCGAAAAACACCTACCTGAAATCCCCTCTGCGAAAGAAATGGAAGCTAATGGAGTAGAGCTCGGTACGATGAATATGCTGCTGCTAAAGAAGATTGAGGAGTTGACACTGTATCAAATTGAGCTGATGAAGATAAATGAGAAACAACAAAACGAGATTGTACTTCAAAAGGAATCGTACCAGCAATTAGTAAATAGAATCGAAACGCTAGAAAGAAAAAGATGAAACGACTTTTACCATTCATACTTATTGTGGGTTTTGCTTGTCAAATCGATGCACAAGTGGTCAACTACTATAATGTAACTGCGGGAAATGGATACGGGTATAGATTTTGGAATGGTAGTGACTACTTTAAAATGCACTTTGGCAATACAAGTGAATTTCATTACGGTCCTGTACAGAGCTACAGTATTAAGATGAACATGAGTACAGAGACCAATAGAGGCTGGACCTGGGGAATTCATAATCAAACTCCAATTGCGGCACTGTCGACCACTGGACAATTTCAGCTAGCAGGAGCTTTTTATGCTATGGGTAATGTAGGAATTAACACCACTGCTCCAACGGAAAAACTTGAACTCTCGAACGGTAGTATTTACGGGTTCAATTCATCGGATGCTTTTGTGAAAATCAAGCGCAGACAGGGTCAAGCCTCCATCAAAGGCGTATATGACGGAACCTCAGGTTACGATGGACATGTGATTATCGACGCTGGAAGAACTTCCGATGCTGTTTTTCTAAATCACTACATTTCTTCGAATGTCTACCTAGTCAATGGTGGTGGAAAAGTTGGGATTGGAACCTCAACACCGGAAAACAAACTTACAGTTTTGGGACAATTCGGACTGTATGGTTCGGGCTTGGACGGCTCCACCTACCAGCGTTTTGTGCTTTACAGCGACGCACAAAATGGACTGTATTTTGATGCACCCAAAGACGCAAACGGCAACAAACTACCTATAGAATTTAATTGGAGAGGGGGCGGTACCACACCGCTTAGAATTAATGGTGATGGCAACGTCGGCATAGGCACCACGACCCCTGGCGAAAAACTTACGGTAAAAGGTAAGATTCACACCGAAGAAGTGAGAGTAGATCTCAGTGTCCCAGCACCCGATTATGTTTTCGCAGACAACTACAACCTTCCCACACTCGAGTCAATCGAGGCATTCATTAAATCAGAAAAGCATCTACCTGAAATTCCCTCTGCCAAAGAAATGGAAGAAAACGGGGTAGAGCTGGGCACAATGAATATGCTGCTGCTCAAGAAGATTGAAGAGTTGACGCTGTATCAAATTGAAATGATGAAAATCATTAATAAGCAGCAGCGAGAGATAGAAGATTTACAACAATAGACCAAGACCCATCATGATCATCAAAAACTTCACCATTTCGCTTTGTCTCATTTCTTCCTTAATGGTCGCAGGACAAAAGGCAGTTAACTGGACCGATCAAGTCGGAGTGTCAGTTGTAGGAAACGACCTTGTTAGGACAGCAACTGGTGCAGTCTGGAATGCCGGTGCAGCATCGAGTAGTTACCTATGGTCAGGTGTAAGTGGGTGGGTCGAATGTGTTGTCAAAAGTTCTTCAAAATACAGGATGATTGGCTTTTCTGCTGTGAATAGCAATGAAAACTACACTAGTATATCTTTCGCTGTCTACATCCGTGCGGATCGGTTAAGAGTGTATGAAAATGGGGTAAACAAGGGAGATTTTACTAGCAATCAAGTTGGGGATGTTGTCAGAGTCGAACGGGTAGACGATGTGGTTCAGTACAAGAAAAATGGGATCATATTTTATCAATCGACAGTTGGCTCCACCACTGATGTCTTAGTTGACGCCTCGATTCACAGCGGAACATTGTCTGATGTACAGATATCTAAATCTTTTTCGGCCATATGGGGCGTGGTTGGAGAAGACGTATATAGGGAGCAAGGCAATGTTGGAATTGGAACTGCTACCCCCAGCGAAAAACTTACCGTCGAAGGAAAAATATCCTCAACAGGCGATCTCATAGCAAATGGTTTGACGATCGGGAAGTATGGTGCTGCGCTTTCTGGAGATGCAGATCCATGGAAAATCAATTCTCCTAATGGTTCTGGCAACCATGATTTAATAGTATTTGGAAAGGGTGGAGGAAGTGGAGGTGCATCTTTGAATATGAGATTATACGATGGATCTCTAAAGGTTGGACCAGATGTTTCACCCAATGCAGAGTTGTATAATGATGGTAGTGGGTACTTCAATGGTTCCGTCGGCATTGGCACAACCACCCCCGACGAAAAACTCACCGTCAAAGGGAAAATCCACACCGAAGAAGTGAGAGTAGATCTCAGTGTCCCAGCACCCGATTATGTTTTCGCTGACAACTACAATCTCCCCACACTCGAGTCAATCGAAAAATTCATAAAATCAGAAAGCCATCTTCCCGAAATTCCTTCGGCCAAAGAAATGGAAGCAAACGGGGTAGAGCTTGGAACAATGAATATGCTGTTATTAAAGAAGATTGAGGAGTTAACGCTGTATACTCTAAGCCAACAAAAACAACTGGATTTACAGCAAAAATTGATTATTGAACTTCTAGAAGATAAAAAATGAGATACCTAAAATCTGTAGTACTGCTCATGTTTCTTTTCTTGTCTCAGCTAGTCGAAGGGCAACGATATAAGGAACAAATAAGCTTTAATGCTACTGGAGATCAAACAATGTCTCTTGGTAGATATCGTATTGGCACTGCTATTCGAATTGAATGTTACATATCTGGAGGATGGGCAGAGGATGGCGGTATTTATCATATTGCATCTGACTACGGGAATGCTCCAAGAGTTACATTAAGAAGTGAAAGCAGTATATCTAATAGGCTCTCCTTTTATGGTTACGTTGATCCCAATAGTAATTACTATGCATTCCTTTATGCCACCTGGGACAATGTTTCTACAAATGAGAGTTATGTGAATAATGTGCAATTCACCATCTACTCAGAGTCGTCTATCGATGTAAATTCTCTGGGCACTTTCAGTAGCGCTACAGAACTGGAGACTCTACTAGAGTTGAACGCAACATCAAAAAACGTAGGCATTGGCACAACGTCACCTTTTTCGGGAACCGGAAACAGCGGACTACACATCAGCAAAGGAATTCATTCCTCGTTATTGATTGGAGATCCTTTGATTGGACATGGAGGAATTGTACAAACATCCGATGGGAAGCAACGAGTGTTCATTGGGGCCAACCTGTACGATGATAATACTGGAGGCTGGAGTTCATTTTCACCAGGCAAGGGAAGTGCCGGAATAAGTATCATCGCTGATGAAGGTGGGTGGGGAACTGGCATCGATTTGATCACATCTCCAAGTGATGGGCATTACAATCAAAGTATGGCGATAAAAGGAAATGGTTTCGTGGGGATCGGTACGACTAACCCCGGAAATAGATTGTCTGTTAAAAGTGCCAGCGTAGGGCAGGATATCATGAATGGGCTAAATTCTGATGGAGTTGAAATTTATGAATTAGGGACTCTCTCAGACAATGAATCCTATCTTCAACTCAATGACAAAGCCGGGGCCACCATGCTATTGGCACGAACGGACTTAGATAGGATGTATTGGCTAGGAAATCTAGGCATAGGCACCACCACCCCCGACGAAAAACTCACAGTAAAAGGCAAGATCCACACCGAGGAAGTCCGAGTCGATCTGAGTGTCCCGGCACCCGATTATGTTTTCGCTGACAACTACAACCTCCCTACACTCGAATCACTCGAAAAATTCATCAAATCCGAAAGCCATCTCCCCGAAATCCCCTCCGCCAAGGAAATGGAAGCGAACGGGATTGAGCTTGGAACAATGAATATGCTGCTATTAAAGAAGATTGAAGAGTTGACGCTGTATACTCTTCAACAAGAAAAGGAAATTGAGAATTTAAAATTAAGAATTAAGAATTCACCATCACACAAGCCAATGGTCAGTAGCCAACTGCCAACTGCCAACAGCTGAACAGCTAATGGCTCAGCAGCTTCAAACACTCACACTGCATGTAGTCGCACAGCAGAAGCAAAATACCGAATTGAAAATGAGACTAGAAGCACTCGAAAACAAAGCAAAATGAAAAGGATCTACTTACTCACACTAATTCTTCTACAGCTACATGCACACGCACAAATCGTGACATCCGAAGTTAAAGTCGAAGAGACAAACGATGTTACAACGGTCAATGGAAAATTAGGTATTGGCACGCTGAGTCCTGATAAACTTTTGACGGTGCAAGGAGATGCTCAAGGCTTAAATTTAAAAAGCCTGGATTACGAAAATGTCCTAATCTCTCCTGTCGGGAGCAGTGGACCACATTTGGACAATGGATTAATTGATATTAAAAGTGCTGGTGTGACCAAGATAAGGTTTAGAGCTGATGCTGCTGATTCATATATAAATACTGGAGGTAGTTTGGGTATAGGAACCACTGCCCCTGGAGCCACTCTTGATGTCAAAAGAGGCACTGCTAATGGAGGCACAGCACAGTTTCGAGGAACGACTCGTACCACCCATTTCAACTACTCCACTAATGAAGACACCTATATCAGAGGCGGGAAATCCACGTCCAACGTATACATCAATGACAATGGTGGAAACGTAGGCATCGGAACTACCACTCCCACACAAAAATTAGAAGTTAATGGTTTTCTGAGAGTAGGAGCCTTGTACAATACGAACATCCAGTTTGCAACCAGGACTTGGGGAGGCTCTCATGCTATACTTTTCAACGCTCAAACCAGCTCCTCATATGTTAACGGAGGGTTAGGGACGACTGGGAATACAAAATTTGCCAACAATGTAGGTGGATATGGTGGAGGAGCAGCTGGAGTGTTCTTCAATGGAAATGGCGGCTCTATGTACATTCTAATTTCTGAAACTTCGACTGGCCAAGGCACAGACATCGATTGGGGAACTCCAGAGCTAACCATCCTAAGAAATGGAAATGTAGGAATTAGTCATGCTGATCCCACCTACAAACTGCATGTAAACGGCTCAGTCAAAGGAACCACATTACACACCGACACCCAAAACTGGTCTGATTTCGTCTTTGACGATCAGTACGAGCTCCTCCCTCTAGAAGAAGTAGCCCAGTACATCGAGACAAACAATCACCTTCCTGACATCCCAAGTGAAGCCGAAGTAATCAAAAACGGAATCAACGTCGGCGAGATGGACGCGATGCTTCTACGTAAAATTGAGGAACTGACTTTGTATACGCTGGAGCAGCAACATCAGATTAGACAATTAGCAATTGAAAGCCAGCAGCAAAATGCCAACAGCCAACAGTCAATTAAAGAGTTGACGCTGTATACGCTTCAACAAGAAAAGGAAATTGAGAATTTAAAACTAAGAATTGAAAATTCACCATCGCACAAACCCATGGCCAGTAGCCAACTGCCAACAGCTGAACAGCTAATGGCTAAGCAGCTTCAAACACTCACACTGCATGTAGTCGCACAGCAGAAGCAAAATGCCGAATTGAAAATGAGACTAGAAGCACTCGAAAACAAAGCAAAATGAAAAAGATCTACTTACTCACACTAATTCTTCTACAGCTACACGTACATGCGCAAATCGTGACATCCGAAGTTAAAGTGGAAGAGACAGGCAACATAACCACCATAAATGGAAAAGTGGGTATTGGTACAGCAACCCCTGACCCTGCATCCGGACTTCATATGTTCCAGGATCGCTACACCCTATATGGACCCAACTCAACTTGGGGGGGCTATCTGTATGTAGGTGGCAATGGTAGGACAACAGATTTAGCGTCTGTAGTCGCGACAAATGGAAACCTTCACCTGGACTCTAAGGGCGGATACAAAACGTACATCAATCATTACAGTTCGGGAAGTACAATTCTAAACACCAATGGAGGCAGTGTCGGAATTGGAACGTCTGCTCCTGGAGCCACACTTGATGTCAAAAGAGGCACTGCTACTGGCGGTACAGCACAATTTAGTGGCACTGAACGCACCACCCATTTCAACTACTCCACAGACGAACACACCTACATTAGGGGCGGGAAAACAACATCGAATGTGTACATCAACGACAATGGAGGAAACGTCGGAATTGGTACCACCAGTCCGACTCAAAAATTGGAGATCAATGGTTTTTTGAGAGTTGGAGCTTTGTATAATACAAATATTCAAATGGCAACCAAGACTTGGAGCGGCTCCCACGCAATTCTGTTCAATGCGACTACTAGTCCTACGTTCGTAAGTGGAGGACTTACGACAACCGGAAATACAAAATTTGCCAATGATGAAGGCTCCAACGGCGGAGGAGCGGCTGGTATTTTTTATAATGGCAATGGTGGAAATATGTACTTCATGATTTCCGGCGCTTCTACCGGCCAGGGCACTGACATCGCCTGGGGCACAGCTCCAATGATGTTAACTAGAAGTGGAAACATTGGAATCGGTACGCACAGTCCCACCTACAAACTCCACGTCAACGGCTCTGTCAAAGGAACCACCCTGCACACCAGCACCCAGAGCTGGTCTGATTTCGTCTTTGACGATCAGTATAAACTGCCCACACTCGAATCAGTCGAAAAATTCATCCAATCAGAAAAACACCTGCCTGATATCCCGAGCGAGCAGGAGGTGCTAAAAAATGGAATCAATCTCGGAGAAATGGACGCCATGCTTCTACGTAAAATTGAGGAGTTGACGCTCTACACCATCGAGCAAGAAAAGGAAATTGAGAATTTAAAATTAAGAATTAAGAATTCACCAGAGCACAAGCCAATGGCTAACAGCCCTGTCTTGCCGATAGGCAGCCAACAGCTAATGGCAAAACAAATCGAAGAACTAACCCTCTACACCATCGAGCAAGAAAAGGAAATTGAGAATTTAAAATTAAGAATTAAGAATTCACCAGAGCACAAGCCAATGGCTAACAGCCCTGTCTTGTCGACAGGCAGCCAACAGCTAATAGCCAAACAGCTTGCAGCTCTTTTAACCCGAATCGAAAAGCTTGAAACCGAAATGAAAAATGAAGAGTAATATTTCTGCATCCCACCTGTCGTTTTTTAAGTTCAAACCATTATGTTTGAGTAAGAACTTTTATTTTGGAAAACTCACCTCTATGAATCTAAGATCCAGCATCACTAAACTCACTTTTCTATTTGTTCTTCTTTTCATCTCTACTTCAGTTTTTTCGCAGGACAACTACGTCAGGGTAGAAACTTTTCGGGTTCCCGTTACAGACGCAAATACGATCCCAACCTTGAATCACCCTGATAAGGTAACCGCATTTTCTTATGTGGACGGATTAGGAAGACCACTTCAGAGCGTGGCTGCAAAGGCAGGACCAAATCAGGAAGATGTGATTGCTTTTTCTACCTACGATCCAACCACAGGTAAACAAGTAGAGAGCCATCTGCCATATACAACGCCCTCCTCCACACCAGGTGCCTTTCGGCCTTTATTTGCTACGGAACAAACAGCCTTTTATGTTCAAGGTGGAGACCTGGCCTCCGATACCAAACCGTATAGCGTATCTGATTTTGAAAATTCTCCATTGGGTAGAGTAAAATCTGTGATTGCCCCCGGGGTAGACTACCATACGAATGACAAAAAGACGCTTTACAGTTATTTCTTTTATGCAGGGGGAGCGGACATTGTACACTGGAAGCTCGATGGTGCGCAATTACCTGTTGTCGCAACAGCAAACTATGGAGCCAATTCAGTGCGAATCACGCAGGTAACCACTCCCGACGGTCGTATGGCGCAAACCATTGTAGATGGACGGGGCCTGAATATCGCGAGCCGAAAATGGGACGGTACTGCCTGGAACACCACCTATAATGTGTACGATGAAATGGGGCGTTTACGCTACATCATTCCTCCTATTATGGCAAATGAAACAGCCCTTTCTACTGCTCAAATAGAGGGATTTCTTTTTGAGTACAAATACGACAATAGAGGAAGGGTAATCGAATCCCGATCTCCAGGCGCAGGCTGGACGTATGCAGTCTACGACGATTTTAACCGATTGGTCATGACCCGACATGATGGGCAAAAAGACGGAACAAACGATAGTTGGACATTCTTTAAATATGACAATTTCAACCGTCAAATCATGAGTGGGGTTGTTACTGTTGGGAGCTCGGAAAATAGGAGTTCCTTACAAACGGCAGCAAGCACAAGTACCCTCGGTAGGTATGAAAGTACTGCCAATAACGCCACCGGCTACACCACAAATGCCTCATTTCCTGATCTTAGTCATGTAGACTACGACGATTTCGAGTTACATACCATTAGCTATTTTGATGACTACAGCTTTCGGACAAATGTTGGTTGGGATGCCGAAAATCGAGATTTAAGTACTTTTCAACCCGAAGGATTCAATATTCAAGGGCTACCACCTGAGGGGTATAGACTTTTGGAAAATAATCATACGGTTACCACACCTGAGGCTGACGACAAGCTGGCATTCGAGCCTAATACCACGGTGACTATTCCGCCAGGAGTCACACTTACACCTGGTTCACATATTGTCCCTTACGCACATACTCAGCCCGCTGTTAAAGGTCTCCCAACAGGGAGCAAAGTACGAATCTTGGGAACCGACACTTGGTTAAACAGCGTGCAGTATTACGACGACCGTCTACGGCCTATCCAAACGGTAGTTGAAAACCATGTCGGTGGAGTGGATCGCATTACGAGTGAGGTGAACTATACCACTGGAGAAGTCAGCAAAACCCTAGTCGAGCACACAGGAAGCGAATCGGTAGATCTATTAACGGAATACAGCTACGATCATGTGGGGCGATTGCTTCAAACGCATGAAACGGTAGGAAATGCAGCACGAACACTGGTGGGCGACTACAAGTACAACATGCTTGGCGAGCTAGTGGAGAAAAACATCCACTCTACAGATGGGGGCACCTCTTTCTTACAATCAGTTGATTATCGGTACAACATTCGTAAGCAGTTGACTTCAATTAACAATTCTCAATTATCAATTGGGAGCGAAGCGACCCAAGATGTTTTCGGAATGGAGCTGAACTACACAACTGGAGCCACGGTGAACGGACAAAGCGTTCCTGGAAGCTACGATGGAAACATTGCCGCCATTTCCTGGAACTCCGACAATGACCCGGTCACCGCTGGAATACAGGGCGGCTCAGAGTCGATCTATGGGTATTCCTATGACGACATGAATCGGTTGACGGACGCAGACTATGCCACAAAGAGTGGCACTACCTGGACGGGAGACGGGGGAGACTTTGATATGGCGGCCAGCTACGATGACAACGGGAACACCAATACACTGACAAGAAAAGCAGCTGGAACGACGATTGACAGCCTCTCCTATACCTATGAAGCCAACACCAACCAGTTGAAAGGGGTTGCAGATGATAGCAATAATCCTGAGGGGATGGATGATTTCTTTCCAGCACCGACAGACTATGCCTATGACGACATGGGCAACCGTACTTCTGACCTGAACAAGGAAATGGTAGAGATTAACTACAACCACCTCCAGCTAGCAGAAAGTATGGTGTTCAATGACAGTTCAAAGGTGGAATATGTGTTTGATGCAGTCGGCAACCGTCTGAGCAAAGCCGTAATTGACGCAGATGGAAACACCATCGCCAAAGTCGATTACGTAGGGTTGGTAGAATACCTGGATAATGAAATAAACCAGGTGTTTATAGAAGGAGGAAGAGCCTACAAGCAAAACGGCACCTACCACAACGAATACTTCATTGGTGACCACCAGGGCAACAACCGTGTGGCCTTTGGAAACCTTCCAGAACGAAACATCTATACAGCAGGCATGGAAGCAGAGAACTCGGCCATGGAAGAAAGTGAATTTAGCTTCCCGGCAAACATTCGAAGCACGGCTAAGAACCACACGCCGCTAGGGGCTGAAAGTGTGGTGCTAAACCATGCGGTTGGTCGTTCGGTTGGCCCGGCGAAGGTGTTGACCATAGCTGCGGGCGATCACGTCGAACTACAGGCATGGGCTCGCTACGATCAGGCGATATCAGCTACGGGAGCATTTGTGGATGTTGCGACTTCTATTCTAAGCGTTTTGGGTCTTTCGGCCGGTGATGCCGCAGCAGGTGATGCAGTAAATGCCGCAGTAGGTTCAGGAGGCAGTGCCGATGTAGTTCCAGTCAGCAATCCAGCAGATGCGACGGACGCCCCGGATGCCTACTTGCAATACGTGTTTTTTGATACAAACTACAATTTCATTTCTGCGAACTCAGGCTTCATCAAAGCCACCGATGCGGCATACAATGCGTTTGAGAAACTGGAAGTGCCCAATGGGTTAGACTTTACGCAGGCAGGTTATCTGTTTGTATACTTAGCAAACGAAACGCTAGAAGATCAGGAGGTGTACTTTGATGACATTAAGATCTTGCATGAGAACAGCACGACGAGCTTCAAAGTGAGCCAGGTAAACGAATACTACCCGTACGGCTTGCCAACATCCAACTCGTACAGAGCCGAGGGTTACGTAGACCCAGGCTTATTGTACCAGGCAGCATTTTCCAGCTACGATAGTTTGACAGGCTACTACGACTTCCAGTTTAGAAACTACGATCCAGCACTGGGACAGTTCTTTGCTGTTGATCCATTGGCAGCAGGGACAAGTGGGTACTCACCGTACCATGCGAATTATAACAACCCCGTGATGTTTACAGATCCGTTGGGGTTAGCACCATGGGATTTTGATCCACAACAGCAAGGTGACCCTGATGGTCCTGATCCAACCTTTTATATGAATGATGGATTTTTTCAAGGGGCAAGGTGGACAGAGTGGAATGGGAGTTATGCTAATTATGGATCAATGAGTCAATTTCAAGATGCATTTGCTAACGCATGGTTTGGAGCACATGGAAATAAGGTTACTTCCACCAACTTTTCCAATGGAACCGTGTCGAGCTCGAATAGTTTTGTGATAAATTCATCTGAGCTTGATCCTAACAGTTCTAATTTTATTGGGAATCGTGAGGAATATTGGATAGATTTTGAAACATCGAATTATATTTCAACAGCAGGAGTGGTTGTATCTAGTCCTAGATCCCTATTTAATTCGATGGCATTTCTTGGAGATTTTTTAGTTGGGGCTAATGATGCGCAGGAAGGAACTTTTAACAATGATGCAGTAGCAATCTTTGTAGGACCAGATCTAGACATTTTTGGTTTTACGGGTGGTTCTATTTCTGGAGGAGGCATTAAAATTCTGCAAGGTCCTGACAAAGGGAAATTGATTCCTTTTGTTGATGTTGGAATTGGTTGGGGCGGAGATGTCTCGATTGCTCTTAAATTTGGGAACTTCAAGTACACGGGGAATATTGACAACCTTCGAGCAGAAGCATTTTATGGATGGAGGGAGGAAACCAACATTGGCCTTGGCTACAAACTGGATATTACATTTAGCTTTACGAAAAGCGAACCCTATAGAGGCGGAATACTTTATGGCGAAGCATTTTCAGTTGGAGCAGGTTTTTCGTTCAATCCAGCAGCACAAAATCAGGGAAGAACTTATACCCCTGCAGAGTTTATAAGTTTATTTTTCGGAAAATAAATTGAATGACTATGAAATATCGGAGGTTTCTAATATATCCTACCATTATACTGATATCAATAGGTATGTACCTTTATTATAGAGGGGGGCTTATTGAGAGTGTTAAGAATTCTGATGTTGACTCTTATGACGCAGTGAGGCTAACTCAGGAGTACGTAGTTAATGTCAAGAATGTCAAATATGCGCGTGGAAGTTTTTATGTGGTAGATACGAAAAACAACAGAAATAGACTAGACGCATTGGATTTTTTGGAGTATGGATCAGTAGATTATTCTAATCTGATAGGCGTTGGGGATTCTTTAATCAAAAGAACAGATTCTGATACATTATTGATTATTGATCAAAATCTGAAAACTCAAAAATTTATTTTGTTAGACGATATAAAGTGACCCCACGCTGGCGCAAGTCTTCCGGCGAGGGTTTGAGCGGTGGCGCGACTTGTGCATGAAAAGAATAATGAACGAAAAAAGAAGAAGACATAGCATCTGAGGGAGGAAGGGCGAATAGCACCTTTTACAATAAAAAAAGAAGCAATCAATAGCAACGAAAAAAGATGAATCGAAACCTAACATTATTTCTGATCCTACTGGCTCTGGCACCCGCCGGACTGCTAGGTCAGCAAAAAGTGAAATTTGCCAATATCCCGTTGCAAGATTTGCAAAGACAAGTATTTGAGGGGGACACCTCCGCAGTTGCTGCAATTTTGTATGACAAAGGTCATCTTAGAACTACCGATGGGAAATTCCACAGACATCAGCGGATCAAAATTTTTAAGAAGGCGGGTACCTCATTTGGAAATATCGTTCTGAGGGTTCCGAGCAAAGGAGATTTCACTGCTTATGTTTTTAACCACGAAAATGGAGAGGTCGTAAAGGAAAAATTAGAACGTAGTTCGGTTTTCGAAGAGGAAATTATTCAGGGCTTCTATGTCTATAAGTTATTCCTTCCCAATGTAAAGGAAGGCAGCGTAATTGACCTTCGCTATTCTCACTTTGGTATTCCATTTGAATGGCGGTTTCAGGACGTAATTCCCGTAGTTCATAGTGAGCTGATCCTGGATGAATCCGACTGGATTCAATTCACAAAATCACAGAAGGGATTTGGCGAAATCACGAAAGTTCGGGAAAACCACTGGATTGCTAAGGACATGCCAGCCTTCGTGAAAGAACCGCACGTGAGTCACTATAGCAACTACATCACAAAATTTGAATTTCAATTGTCGAAGTACTTTTTCCCGGGAGTCGTGAAGTACGAGGTGAGTGATAGCTGGGAAACAATAGGAAAACGCTTATTGGGACACTATCGCTTTGGTGGGCTATTAAAGACTAGTGGCTACCTGAATGACATGGCCGATTCGTTAAAAAGCAGTGAATTGAGTGTCTCAGAGAAAATCTCAGAAGCCTATGCGTACATCAAGGAGAACATTAAATGGGATAAGAATCAAACCATCTACGCAAGCCAGCAGCATAGCAAATGTTTCGAGCGTGATCATGCAGGAAATTCTGCGGATATTAATTTGATGCTCATCTCCCTTTTGAAAAAAGCTGATATTACGGCATATCCGGTTGTGTTAAGTACCAGGGATAATGGTCTTCTGAACGAATACTATCCCAGCCTCTGGCGCTTGAATCATGTGGTGGCATATGTAGAACACAATGGGGATACGGTATTGCTAGATGCAACTGATAAAGATCTGACCCCCGGGGTTTTGTCGCCGAGATCTCTGAATGGTCAGGGCTGGGCGATCATCGACAAAGAGCATGGCAAGTGGATTAACCTATCTCCATCAAAGCAATCTGCCACCAAACAACTGGTTCAAATCAAGCTTACGGAAGATGATAATTCGACTGCTACTGTTTCGCAAATGAAGACCAACTACCACTACCTCGATTGGTTAGCTGGGTTTGAGGCCGCAGGTTCAGAAGAAAAACAGGCTAGGAGACTGGAAGAAGCAGGGAATGTTCGGGTGGAAAATTACACATTGAAGAAAAACGATCGAGAGAAGCTTTCTTCCTCTGAGGTTATCAATGTAGATCTGGGAGATTATATAAGCGATCTGGGAAATGAGATAATCTTAAACCCTTATCTGCTTTGCGGTATCCTCGAAAACCCATTTAAGTCCGAGGGTAGGGTAGCTCCCATCGATCTGCATTACCCTACGAAAACAAGTGCCACTATTTCGATTGAATTGCCTGAAGCATACATAGTAAGCACAATCCCTGAATCGGTGTTAATGAAGATTCCAGATGGTGGAATTTCGTTCATGTTTAAATGCAATCAGCAAGGCAATAAAATACGAATTCAATACCAACTGGATATGACCAAGACGATTTATTCTATTGCTCAGTACCCGGTTCTAAGAAATTTCTATAGTCAGCTGATTAATAAGCTCAGTGAGTCAATTCAAATAACGAAAAGAACCTAAGCATGAGATTGTTGATCCTGGCCCTTCTTTTTGTCTTTCTTTATTCTGCCGCGGCTCAAAAGTACGCGACCATAGAGTCACATGACCTTTCGGTGAAGATCTTGAGTGAAGCACGGGCCGAGATAACGACGAACTACGTGGTGCTTATCGAGGATGAGAAAGGATATCGAGAAGCCGTCTATACTGACTATCAAGACACATTTCGAAAAGTAAAAGAGCTGGTTATTGTGGTTAAGGATCGAAATGGTAAAAAGGTGAAAAAATTGGGAAGGGAAAAGGCAAGAGAAATGATGTTTAACCAATCCTACCAGACAGATGATAGCAAATACGTCGTGCTTGATCCGGAATACAAACAATTTCCCTTCACTGTTGAAGTAAGCTCGAAAATTGAGCTCAAAGGGTTTTTGAACCTGCCGACCTGGCTGCCACAGTCTTCCTTTAATGTCGCAGTTAAAAGTAGTACGCTAGAGGTAGTTGCGCCCGTGGGTTACAAACTGCGACGGCTGGCAGAATTTGTGGAAGACCCGGTGGTCGAGACGCAAGAAAAACTTGAAACAACTACGTATAGGTGGTCGGTGAAAGACTTGGTGGAAAAGGAAAAAGATCTGGATTATAAGACGTTCTACGATAAACAGCCTAAAGTGTATCTGGCACCAAGCAATTTTGAGTTTGGGGGGTACCCCGGTAAGCTGAATAGCTGGACGCAATTCGGAGATTGGTTTCTTGAATTGCAGAAAGGGCGTGACAATATTTCAGAAGAGACTAAATCATTTCTCGACACTCTTGATAAAGGCGATTTGACCAACACGGTCTCTGAAATCTATGAATATATGCAGGATCGAGTACGCTATGTGTCCATCCAGTTGGGGATTGGCGGTTTTCAATCGTTGCCTGCAAGCTTGGTGGATGAGAAGGGATACGGAGAATGTAAGGCACTCACGAACTACATGAAGGCGATGCTTCAGCACAAAGGAATTCCCTCAAATTATGTTCTTGTGAAAGCCGGGTGGGATGTCCCGGATGTAAAAGAAGAATTTCCAAGCAATCAGTTTAACCATGTTTTTCTGGCAGTACCGAATGAAAGTGACACGATCCTGCTGGAATGTACCAGTCAAACAATACCAGCAAATTATATCGGAACGTTTACCGATGATCGAAATGTACTTTGGATAAGTGAAAATAGCAGTCAAATTATTCGCACGCCAGTTTATGATGAGAGTGAAAACGTGCTTCAAAAAGAAGTGCAGATGACGCTCAAAAAAGACGGCAATGCGCAGCTAAAGATCACGACCTCTCACAAGGGCGTTTTCTATGACGGACTTGGTATCTACCAAAGTAGATCAATGGAGCAGCTTGAGAGTTACAACTACGGTCTCTTTGGCTATAGTGATTTCACGATAAACTCATTTAACTATTCGGAAAGCAAAGGCAAACCTGAGTTTAGTAGCACGTTCGAACTAGAGGTAAATAACCTGGCGGGTAATGCCGCTAGCAAACTACTGCTTCCATTTAATGTGCTGCAACCCTTGGAATTGTACATTGAAGCTAATCGATACAATAAATTCTCAGAGGTGAAACGGGGCTTTACCCTTGATGAAGAAGTCAAAATAGAACTACCAGAAAATTACTGGATACGAAACTTGCCAGAAGATCAAACGATCAAGTCTCAATACGGTTCCTATTCCTTGCAGATGGTTTTTGCAGATGATGGATTAACAGTTAAACGTAAGGTAGTACTGGTGAAGGGGAAATATGAGGAGGAATCATTCGGGCGTTTTTATGAATTTATTGAAAAAATTAGACGAGTAGATACCAGGAAGCTAGTCATGGAATCAAAGACTTGATCGCGCAATAGTTAGAAAAAATTAGAATTGAATACAGAACCTATGAAATTTAAATTACTCACCATCAGCTCTATCATCTTAGGAATGGCCTTTGCTGCACAAGCACAAGTCTTGCCATCTCCTTCCTCGCAGGGAAACGTAAAAAATGGCACCAATCCGGTAAGCCTTTTTTCGGGTACCGTTTCCATGGGCATGCCATTATATTCAGCCACGGCCAACAATGGTGCAAGTGTACCAGTGTCCATTGGCTACAACGCGAGCGGCATCAAGGTAAATGAAGTCGCTGGTCCGGTCGGGCTTGGCTGGCAGCTGTATGCTGGCGGTACCATCACACGGGTAACCCGTGGTATACCAGACGAGTATGGAAGCATGGTGTCCGACCCTTCCACAGTCACCAGTGCCAAAATACAAGACCTTTTGGATGGGAAGGTAGATTCCGAAAAAGACTTATTCTTCTTCAATTTTCCCGGTGGAGGAGGTAAGTTCATCCTCACAGGAGACTTACATGGCTATACACACGCAACGCCCTGGTGCGACTGGGATTATTCCAGTAGTTCAGCCTGTCTCGCTGCTGAAAATGCCTGCAAAACAGCAAATGGTTGTGATGACGACCCTGAGTTGCCTATTTGTGCCAGTTGTGATTTTAATTGTGCCCAATACGAAACCATTCCTAGGTGGGCCTGTGAAGGAGGTGTTGATTGGACAGGCTTTCAAACAATGCCTTACTCCGACTTAAAGATCAAATACACGTTCAGCGGCTTCTCAGAAGGAAACTGGGAAATTACAGATTCGCAGGGAGTGGTGTACCGGTTTCAACATAGGGAAGTCACAACCTCCAGTTCAACCGAACCTGATGGGTCTGTGTATGGAGATGAATATACCTTCGTGTCTACTTGGTACTTGACCTCTATCTCATATCCCAATACTCCCGATGATATTACCTTCACCTACACACAAGCTGGGAGCATTACTACTATCACGAGTGAGTACAAGACGATCGCAACAGGTCCAGGTTCAGGTTCTAATCGAGTGCTTACTGTTAACAACACGGAGGAAATAAAGCACAAAACAGTCACGGGACAGTTTTACGTAGAAAGCGTCAACTTTCCAAAGGGCAGTATCAATTTTACCTTTGCCGATCGGGATGATCTTGTAGGCGGAAAACGTCTCACTGAGGTAGATCTAAAGGACAAAGGAGGAAGTGTCGTTAGCAGCACGGTTTTGAACCAAGCCTATTTCAGTGCAAATAGATCCTATAAACAAGGCGGAACGAATAATTGTGGGGTTGAAGAAACATGCAGACGCTTGAAACTCGAATCCGTCTACCGCGATGGTGGATTGGTGCAGTCGTTTACCTACCGAAACGAGGAGGGATACAGCGGGACGGGTGTCAACTATTACGAATTGCCCCCACGTGATTCCTACTATTTCGATCACTGGGGTTATTGGAATGCAGGGGGGGTGTTAGGTAATAATTACGTGAAATATCCAAGACTTTTAAGCGCTTCAGTTCCGGAACTACCGAGTGTTGACTATCAACTTAGTTCCGGAGTAGATCGTGTGCCGTATTCAGATTATGCACAAGCTAATATCCTATCGAGGATTGACTACCCAACAGGCGGGTATACTAAGTATGCATACGTGAGCAACGCTAGTAGGGGTGGAGTGCAGATATCATCCATCAAAAGTTACGACGAGTCAGATCAACTGGTGTCAGGAAGTTCGTACAGTTTTGTAGGGCAAACAGCAGTTCCGTGGCCTTCTTTTCACTATATGTATGATCAGAGTGCTGATAAATTGGCTATTTATCAAAAGTCAAAATCAAGTGCACTTGGCCTGAATGGACCCTCCGCAGGATTTAGTACCGCAACTGTGACAGATTTGATGGGGCAAGGTAAAGTCGTTTACACCTTTAACAACGATTATAGATCGACGAGCACATTTCCGACGAGAAGTCAATGGGGAGGTTCAGTAGATAACTATACCAGTCAAGGTAGTATTTCAAGTATTCTCTATCCACCCTATCCGCTCTATTCCATGATCTATTACGATCGGGGGAGCTATGACAAGGTGCAATCCTACAATGCAGCTAATAATTTGGTGAGCGAAAAAATATACACGTATGATCCATATAACATCGACCCCGATTACACAGTTAGTAATCTGGCGTTGGAGATGAAGAAGAAGGATGAGGTAATAGTTCAAGGAATACCAGTTGAGACATCCGAGATGTTTCTTTCCAGGTACGACATTGCGGTACGGACAAATCGACTTTCTAGTGTAGTTGATAAATTTTATGATTCAGGAGGAAATGTTACCTCCACGACCACCTTCGATTATCATCCCACCTACAAGAATTTTAGAACTAGCACTACTTCGTTAAAAAGTGATGGATATGGATCCAAAAGCATCACTAAGTTTCCCGGCGATATCTCAACAAGTACGATACATGACGTTTCTGCACTAAATGCGATGGTAAGTCAGAATATCATTGGAATTCCGGTACAGCAGGAATCACAAATACATCTGCCAGACTATGGTGCCAACGTGTACAAAACCAATGGTGTTAGCATTACCACATTCAAAACAGTAGGGTCTGGACTGAAAGTCCCTAATAAGACGTTCACGTTACCGTTGGGTGCGCCGGTTGCTGTTGACTCTTGGTTAGAAGGGAGCATGATCGAGGTAAATCACATGGTTTCCTACAATGCGGATGGATTGGTTACTCAGCAGGTTGGTCTAGATGGCATAACCACCAACTATACCTACGACGCAGATGGCTACCTAACGCAGACTGAAGTTAACGGACGTACCACGGACTATGTCTATAACCCGCTGGTGGGCATTCAGCAAGTGACGGATGCAAACGACCGAAGTGTAACCTATGAATACGATCAGCGAAATAGACTTTTGCAAACAAGAAATGATGACAATGAAATTACCACTCGGTACAAGTACGAATCATCTACGGATGATCCGAATTTGAGTGCTCAAATAGTGGCGCAGTTTCACAGCACTCAAGGAAATAAAGAAGATTTTCAACACAACTTCTCACTTTCCAATATCAATTGTCCATATGGAGAATGTACGTATACCTGGGACTTTGGTGATGGCACACCAGGTGCAACAGGAACTTCAGCAAGTCACACCTATATCAATCCAGGAATCCACTATGTGACAATGACAATTACCAATCCTGAGTATACCTCTCCGTTGGTTGTTTCTGTAGGTTACAATATCACAAATTACAACCTTGACGCTGACATCAACATCACTCCTCATTCCGGTGGGCAATTAGAAGATCTCACGCATGCCTTTAGCCTTTCAAATGAATATTGTCCAACAGGAGGATGCACGTATATCTGGAATTGGGATGATGGGACTCCGAATAGCACGGGTTCAGCGCCAACACATTGGTTCAAGGAGCCAGGAGTCTACGACGTGAAAGTGACGATTGCAAATAGCACTTACAACGAGACAGCCACAGTCGTTCAGAGTTTTAATATGGCAAATTATAATCTTAATGCCGATATCACGATTGCTCCGAATGTTGCCTATGGGCAGCTGGAAGATGTACTGCATACGTTCATCCTAACGAATACCTATTGTCCAACAGGAGGATGTACGTACACGTGGAATTGGGGAGATGGGACTCCGAATAGCACGGGTTTAGCGACAACTCATTGGTTCAAGGAGCCAGGAGACTATAATGTTGCTGTAACAATCACGAATACAGCCTATAACGAGACTGCTACTGTGTACAAGTCTTTTAACATGGCTAATTATGATTTGAGTGCGGTGATCAATATAGCGTATGCCAATGCATGTCAATTTGAAAATGACTCGCATGGTTTTTCACTGTCCAGCATCTACTGCCCGACTCTTGATTGTAGCTATTCCTGGGATTGGGGTGATGGGAGTACAGGAAGTGGAACATCTGCCAGTCATACCTATGCCGGTAACCAAAATACTGATGACGTGAACTATCCAGTGACAATGACAATATCGAGTATCACCTACAATGAAAGCGCCACAATATCAACCGTTGCACGGATTAAGGACGAAGATTGGACGCTAAGTTTAATTGGACCAAGCACCACGTGTATTGTAACAGTAGAACCTCCAACTTCTGGTGACGATATTCTATATACAGTTAACACAGGTACGCTATCAGGTTGCATGACGTATACATGGAAACATTTTATTGCTTACGAGGGTTGGTCAACTTTTGCTAATTCTTCTGAATCACAGGCTTGGTTCCCAGCAATCGAGCTAATAAACTATGGAAATCATGTAATATGGGTAACAGTGGTGGATGAGAATGGTAGAACAGAGGAGGCAACTTTGAATTTAGCTGTAACCGATTGCGGCGGAGGCGGATCAGGACCTACTTGTTCGTTATCATCAAGCCCTGGTACCTATAATTATGCGCCGTCAGGTCCTTCTAAGTATTTTAGTGTGACAACCGTACCAGGTACCGCGACTTTTTCAGTGGACTCATCACCTTCATGGATAACCATTACTGGGGTTACATCCAATGGATTCACCGCAGATGCTTCTTCAAATACTGGAGGAAGTAACAGAAGTGGAACAATTATCTTGCAGGGTTCTTCGCCTGGTGCTACCTGCACTCGTCAGATTTCAGTGAGTCAGGATTCCACATCGAACCCTTGTCCAACTGGCTGTTCCATGGTTGGTGGGGAGTGCATTAGTGATACTACAGGACAGTCGTGTGGTCTTTAGTCCAAAGAGTTACTGCAGTGCGAAGAGGATGGTGCTATTTTAAAATAATTCTTCTGCTCACCATAGCATCAGTGCCGTCCCTCGTGCAAAGCCAAATCAAACTCAACGTCAAAGTCTCAGATCGAAACCTGGGCAAAGTAGAGAAACAAAAGGACCCTCGAGAGAAACTTAAGAGCTATAAGAAATTCTACTCCAAAGACAGCCTGAAGGCTTCGAAAGTCGCCTGGAAAGACTACCGAAAGCTCAACAAAGACAGCCTGAAGACGGAAGGCATCTGGAAAGAGGCAAAGGAGAACAAGGGTACGATCCTGAATGGTCGTTGGGATACCTATACGCAGAGTAGATCCTACAAGCTGGATTCGCTGTCTTTCCCACCGCCTAAAGACTCACTAGATTGGGCCTTGCGGGAGTTGGCTATCCAGGGTGAGTTTGAACAGATTCAAGGCTTCTATAAGCAATACGCGCAGTACGATTCTGCCTACCTGGACCAATTTAAAATGGATTCGCTGCAGTTTGATAGCCTTGAACTGGCTCGTCGCTTTGATGCGAAGCAGCGGGTTAGATCATACCTGCCAGAGGAGTTGGCGCAGGAAACAGATGCCGATGTAGCTAAGCAGATGAAAGCTGGCACCATCGATGAATTCGGAGCAATCCAAAAGATTGACAGATCTGGTGTCAAGGACTTTTTTAAGAATGTATCCCCAGAACAGTTTGCAGAATCACAACTTTCAATGAAAGTCGCAAAAGAGAAGTTCTCATCATTACCCAATCTGGAAAAAGAGGAAGAAGGGGTGAAGCGAAACTCATTGGAAGGTTCGCCTTTTAAGAAACGACTCTTCCTGGGTGGTCACATCACCATACAGGCCACGAATCCACTGATTCTCGATTCAGATATTCGAATTGGCTACAGGTTCAATAAGAAATTCTCTGTTGGTACGGGTTTAATACTTCGTGAGCAGTTTAGTAGTAGATCCACCTCACTCACAGGAGATGCTCATGGGTATTCCGTCTTCACCAGCTATGATATCACGGACACGTACTTTCTCTACGGTGAGTACCAGGCTGTAAAGAATCGATCACTTTTCCAGGAGTCGAATGGCCTGGCAAATTGGGAGTATGCTCACTTGCTGGGTGCAGGCAGGAAGTTTCGGTTTTCCAGCAAAGTCAGTGGCTCGCTTTCCCTGCTCTACGATTTCAATTTCAAAAACAACGACCTGAATGCACGACCATTGTTGGTTCGATTTGGGTATAAGATCGATTTGTAGGAAAAAATCACTGCTATGAAGGGGTGCTAAATTCACACCACATGCTACCACCGCGTCAGAAACACAAGCACCACCCCTGAGTTTGTAGCTCTATTTACAGACTGAGTGCCTCATAAAATGGAAGAAGTGTAATACGCTTCTTCTGACGTTTCCTCAGATTTGCACTGGATTTGCACTAAAATAAAGACTTGATAATCAGTTAGTTGATTGCCTATAGTGCAAATTCTTCCTGTTCTACTATAAAAAAAGTAGTTAGAGGTAATAAATAGCGACAACCTTTTTTTGTGGATTTTTTTGTACAATGAATTGGATGTAGCTAGAGCTGTGAGTTCTAGTCTGTGGGGTGCTTAATCCACAACTTGAGGAAAGTGCAATACATGTGTGGACATAAATATGTGAGTTCAACAGAAGCTTACATTGATTCAGGGTTGGAAGAGTTGGAAGATGATTTGGAGAGCTATCACCCACTGAGTAAATCAAAATAAGGGAAAAATTAAGATCTATTTATTCATTTAATCTTTCAAGGCATTAATCTCTTTTCTCATTTCCATTATTTCCTTGTTTTGTTCGATCAAATACAAAGTCAATTCCTCTATTTTCTTCAAAAGCTTCATATTCATATCTCCAAGATCAATTCCATTTTCTCCAATTTCAGCAGCAGATGGAATTTCAGGAAGATGTTTATTCTCCGTTATATACTCCTTGGTTTCTTGAAGGGTTCTAAGCTTGTAATCGGTTTCAAAGACATAATCGGGAACACTGATCTCGGCAAGTACTTTCACCTCAGTTGCACGGATTTGTCCATTTACAGCAAGTTTTGATTGTGGAGTTGAAGTACCTATTCCAACGTTTCCTGAATTAAAATAGCTGACTCCATCAGATTGCAATAGTATTTTCTGGTTACCGCCGATATCTCGGATGTAAACCCTTCCATTTGACAGATCACCCCCTGTAATTAAATGTTGTTTTGCTCTAACATTACCGTGAACATCCATTGAATATTGTGGGCTAACAGTTCCAACTCCGATTTTGCCATCAGAAGTGATCCTAAATTTTTCACTATTGTTTGTTCTGAACTTAAAAAAATCTCCATTATGAACATATTCTATTGAGCCTGTCGTGAAGGACTGTGGATCACCAAAATAGATTCTTCCCATGTTGCTATTTGGGGATAAGAGATTGATTCCAACGTCGGAATTGTTTTCAATTGTCAAACCATTAGTATGGGCGGAACTTACCCCAGATGCTCCGTTTCTGATGTGAAATCTAGTATACGGGTTGTTTAAACCCACTCCTGTGTAGCCTGAGGAGTTAATAACTAAATGATCGCTGAAACCGTATCCCATTCTTAAATAGTTTCCGGATGAATGGTCTTGAATAGAGTAGTAAGTGCTACCTGTTCCATCACCAGTGAAATCACCATCGCTATCGAAGAGAAGGTAATTTTTTAGCTTGACGGCTCCTTGAGTTTGGAGGTTATTTGATGTTCCTGTTTGTACAACGTGACCAGTATTTACTGTGACATTACCTGTAGTTGGAAAATTGTTGGTCTGGCTCCGTGACAAGAAACCCGTTGCTAGCATTAAAGTTGCAATACTAATTTTTTTCATTTGTTTGAGAATTTTGATCTGGAGCTAATTGAATATAACGACCCAGCTAAGGTGCGTATGTCCCGAACCTAGCTGATGAAAAACTAAGCTAGCAAAGCTTCGCCCCACCCACAACAGTATATGTAAAAAACTCGGATAGAAAGATGAAGGCCATAAGCAGAGGCAATAGCTAAAGTGAATTGAACAATCAGAGGCGTGGCTTTGCGGTTCGAGTAGCAGGGTAGATGCTAGAAGCAGTTTGACATATGCACTTTAGCGACTGTGTGTGCCCAGCATGGGCATCTGGTATCTAAGATACCAAATTATTCCAGAGGGTGCGGATGAAAGTCCAAGTCCCTTGTGCGCGGGCTCGTAACCCGAAGCACTAGCAAGTCGCAAGGTGGTTTATCGTGAGATATGCACTGAAGGAAGCGAGACTGCAAAACCTGGTTCCAACGAACAGGAACTGGATACTGAGGCTGTAAAGACCGGATGAGGTAACACATCATACTGATGTCCAAAAGGTAGGAAACTATCAAGTGCCTTTGCAGTAGATCCAGTGGATATCGGGGGAAGGAATATGTCCTTACCTGGGGAGATCTCGAATGGTACGTGTTACCGATTGAGAAGTCAGCAGAGGTCATAGTAGTCAGGGGAAACGAGCTGTCAAAGAAAGGCAGAGGTCTCACAAACTGATGAAGGGCTGAACGTAGAGTAGACTGAAATTTGATTAGGAGGTCTATCCGCCTGTGCGGATGCTAGCCTAGTCAAAAAGTACAGAAAAGCCCTGACTGGTGTAAAGAGCGGTCTTGGTATGCTCTGCGAACCGCCGTATACGAGATCCGTACGTACGGTGGTGTGAGAGGTGCACTGACGATCATTTGGTCGTCAGCCACCTACTCGAATATATTCTTTAGTCATTCTCTAGCTTCGAAATCTTTTTTTCTGCTTTTCAAGTCGTTCCAAAAGTTGGATCTGATAAAGTGTCAATTCTTCGATCTTCTTCAGAAGCTTCATATTCATATCGCCGAGATCAATTCCGTTCTCCTCAATTTCTGCGGCAGAGGGAATCTCTGGAAGATGTTTGTTTTCTTCTATGTACTCTTTAGTCTCTTTTAGAGTTCTGAGTTCGTAATCCGATTCGAACACGTAATCTGGTACAGTAATGTCAGTCAATACTTTCACTTCGGTTGCTCGGATTTTGCCGTTGACAGCAAGTTTGGATAACGGGTCTGTTGTCCCTATTCCAACATTACCTCCATCTTCAATGAATAGCGAGGTATTGTTATCATTGTCTCTGAAATAGAAACCATCTTCGTTGATAGGTGTCCTAAACTTCATACCGTCATTATCTACTGCTATCCATCCTTTTCCACCTCCTTCTCTATTTAGTTCAACTCCTGAGTTCCAACCATCTGCAGTGGTACCATAAATGGACAGTTTTGAATCTGGGGTGTTGGTTCCGATTCCGACATTGCCTCGACTGGTTTCAAAATAGAAATGTTGGGTTTCATTTGAAGGAGTTCCAAACTTCAAATACCCTTCGGTTGCACTTGTTGTTTCCCTCGTTATAAGCCATGTTCCTATGGAACCTGTGGCGTCTTGTATAAGTAAACCTTCACCTTCGGTATCTCCTCTTAAATATATATCTCCATTTTCGACTTGTAATTTGAAGTCTGGACTAGTTGTTCCAATTCCCAAGTATCCATTTTTATCGAAGACCATTGTTTTGAATTGCCCGGGATTGTCAGCACTGTTTCTTACATCGAACGAAATACTTCCCGAGCCATTTTCAAGATTTCCACTAATCTGTGCGAATCGACGGTCATTTGAAGGAAAGTTATCTGCTAGCCAAGAAAGAGAACCACCATATTTGTGTTGATGAAAGGCCTTTACAAAGCTGAAAGTCGGAATGCCATAATTGACAGAATTTCCGTGGAGCTGAAGTGACTTATTGTTCTGAGAATTAAAGCCAGAATAAGATTCAATCAAGTTTCCTGAATTTCCAATGACAGTGGCATTGGTTGAATACCAAATGTCGCTGGACGGAGTTATTTCAGTTTGACTAAACGCAGTAAATGCGATGCCAAATGCTAAAAAAGAGAGTTTTAGTTTTTTCATATTGCAGGTTTTTTGATCAGTAGTTGATTGAATATAACGACAGCTAAGGTGCGTATGTCCCGAACCCTGCTGATGAATAACAAAACTAGCAAAGCTGCGTCCAACCACAACATTGTATGTGACAAATTGTGAGCTCTACTGTAGCTTACATTGATTCTGATTTAGAAGACTTGGAGAATGAATTGAATTTCAAGAAATTCTCCGTAGGTACGGGTTTAATACTTCGTGAGCAGTTCAGTAGTAGATCCACCTCACTCACAGGAGATGCACATGGTTACTCATTTTTTATTAACGATGACCTGACGGACACTTACTTCCTTTACGGAGAGTGTCAGGTGTCAGGCAGTGAAGAATCGGTCACTCTTCCAGGAGTCAAACATGCCAGAGTTCTGGGAGTATGCCTATTTGATGGGTGGAGGAAGGAAGTTTCGGTTTTCCAGCAAAGTCAGTGGCTCGCTTTCCCTGCTATACGATTTCAATTTCAAAAACAACGACCTGAATGCACGACCGCTGGTGGTGCGATTTGGGTTAAGATCGATTTGTAAAGAAAAAATCACTGTTATGAAGGGGTGGTAAAATCACACCACATGCTACCACTGCGTCAGAAACACAAGCACCACCCCTGAGTTTGTAGCTCTATTTACAGACTGAGTGCCTCATAAAATGGATGAAGTATAATACGCTTCTTCTGACGTTTCCTCAAATCTGCACTGGGTTCGCACTGGATTTGCACTCAGTTAAATATTTGATAATCAGTTAGTTGATTGCCGATAGTGCAAATTCTTCCTGTTCTACTATAAAAAATGTAGTTAGAGGTAATAAATAGCAACAGCCTTTTTTTATGGATTTTTTTTTACGATGAATGACATGTTGGTTCTTTCCAATTAATTAAATAATTCATGGTTCTATCATTTTGAGTGTTTAAAATTTGACACAGTTAAAAAAGTTTTTTGCGGTTTTTTGGGTGGTATTTGCACCCAAAAGCATCTAAATAATTGATAGTCAGGTACTTCCACCGGTGCAAATAGGGTGCAAATGTTGTTTTTTGTGGATTTGCACCCGGTTTGCACCCGGTTTGCACCCGTACAAATGACTGATAACCAAATACTTGATGGTACTAGGGTGCAAATTCTTCCTGTTCTACTATAAAAAAAGTAGTTAGAGGTAATAAATAGTAACAGCCTTTTTTTATGGATTTTTTGTACAATGAATTGGATGTAGCTAGAGCTGTGAGTTCTAGTCTGTGGGGTGCTTAACCCCTAGCTTGTATTCAGGATCAGTATCGTATCCAGTTGGCTCATACCTTACCAGTGAACTAGCGTGAATTCTGGTAATCTTCATACGCACCCTATGCGTTTTGGTAATCTTCTTATCAAAATTGAACTGAGGTACGCTGGAATGATTTGGTGGTTTCTTCGGGTTGTGTCATAGAGTCGTTGAAAGTCAGGATCTGTCTTGAACTCCTCCTTTGTAAGTTCTACGAAGGCTCTTGCTGTTTTGTGTTTAGTGTTAAAAAATGATGCATACTGTAATTGGTGTCCAGTTATAGTGTCCATTTTTGCAGGGTTTTGTAGTAGATGTTTGGTGTAAATGAGTTTTGCAGGCTTCTGTGGAGGTTTTGCAGAGCGCTTGTAATGCGCGGGTCGTTGGTTCGAATCCGACAGGAGGCTCATCACGAACAAAGGCACTCACATTGTGGGTGCCTTTGTTGTTAGTTCTTTAGTCAGACTTTTCTACCCCTCAGTCCTTTACGACTCACAACCCTCGCACCAAGTGATTCTGAGGTGATGTAGAGTGAAATTAAAGGTTACCAAATAAGGTAACTTTCTATATCTTTGCCCCGTTCATGAGAATAATAAAAGAGAAGACCTTAACAGAGTATTGCAAGCTAAGCAAGTATCAAAAAGCAGAAGAGCATTTAAAAGCTTGGATATATGAAGTTAGGTTTTCAAATTGGAAAAACTCAAATGAGCTTAAGGCTAAATATCGAAATGCCAGCATAATAAGCTCTAAAAGAGTGATTTTCAATATTAAAGGGAATGACTATCGATTAATTGTTGATGTTGAATATAAGATAAAACTAGTCTTTGTTGTTTGGTTCGGAACTCATGCTGAGTATGACAAGATAGACGCAAAAACTGTACGATATGAAAGCTAAAATTTTGAAGACTGAGCAAGAATATGATGAAGCATGTGAACGCATTTACGGTCTGATTCACAGCTCTGAAGATGCTATTGATCCTTCAAGCTCATCAGGAGAAGAAATAGAATTATTGTCATTGTTAGTTGAAAAATATGAACAGGATCATTTTCTATCTCAAGCTCCAAATCCAATAGAAGCTATCAAGTTTAGGATGGAGCAAATGAACCTAAAGCAATCGGAAGTGGCTCCTTTATTTGGTGGTAAGACAAGAGTATCTGAGGTATTGAACGGAAAGAGGTCGTTGACTTTAAAAATGATAACCTTATTAAATAGATATCTAGGGATTCCATTGGAATCTTTGATTGTTGGAAATAAAAGTCTCACACTGGATTCTGATAAACGAAATAGGCTTTTGAGTGTTACTTCTATTCGAGAGTACTTTGTAGGTTCTAAAGCAGATTTAAGGTACGAGCTGAAAGCTCGCACCAGCTGAGGAACAAAGGCACTCACACAATGTGGGTGCCTTTGTTGTTAGTTCTTTGCCCAACTTTCACCCAAAACAACATCACCCTCCTCACACCGTTTCATAATTGGATTAATTTGACTGTTATGAAACCTTACCTATTGTCAGCCTTCCTCTCATTGGGCTATTTATATCTATCAGCGCAAGACTCTGCGATCAACTTTTCTAAGGACACCTATCAAAGTGTGTTAAAACAGGCGCAGACAGTAAACAAACCTGTCTTTATTGACTTCTACACGGATTGGTGTGGCCCCTGCAAATACATGGAAAAAGAAGTCTTCGTTGATCCGGAGGTGGGCGCATTTATGAATGAGCATTTTATTTCCCTGCGAGTAGATGCTGAAAAAGAGGAACTGGATTTAGTTTCAAAGCACCAAATTCAAGCGTATCCCACCTTGACGTTTCTTACCAAGACAGGGCAACTGGTTTTCAAGCAAGAAGGAGCTGTGGACGGCGAGAAGTTCTTGAAACAAGCGCAGGATCTCATAAACCAAGGGACGTATAGTGAGGTTTATGCAAAGAAAAGCAAAAACTCAGAAGCTGTCTACAATTATGCTCGCGCTTTGCGGATGACGAACCCTGCAAAAGCAAACAAGATAGCCTTGGCATACCTAAGGGAAGTGGGAGAGAAGAACTGGAAGGATGAAGAAAATTGGCAGATTATTCGAGAATTTGTGCGAGGTACTAATCTCATTTCATTTAAGAAAATTCTTGCAAACACGGAGATACAACAACTATACCCAGAGGAACTTCGGGTTTTCGCCTTCAGAGGTTTTCGAGAACTAACGAGCAGGAGTCTCAGTAGCAGTAGCCACAACTCTTACAGCTTAAATCAGGCGATTGGAATTGTAAAGAGATATCCTACCTATTTTGTCAACCCTGATAGTCTAGTGCTGGCAAGTAAACTGAACTACTCAGAACAGCATGCTCCAGAAGAATTGCCAAAGCTTCTCCAGACCTACATCGATACGTATACTGAAGATCAGCAAGAAGTATTGTTGTATGCAGCTAACCTGCTCGTGCAAAACCATTTCAATCGGGATGTGCTCGAAACAGCTATTAAATGGGCCAAGCAATCCCTGCGTTTGGAGGAATCTGCCTCTGCTAACATGACCCTCGGTTTGGCATATGAAAAACTAAATGAGTTTCAATCGGCCAGTGCATATACTGTGTTGGCACTACAGGAATCTGACGAGGCAATGTTGCCGTTGATAGAAGAACACCTGAAGCGAATTAACCATAAAATGGTTTTAGGAACTGAAGGGGATGGAGTGACTACCGCCGGGAATAGGGAATTAACGGACGATGGCCGGTTTACACTTGGAGCTGGGACCAAACGGCTTATGTATGGCTACCCTATACCAACTTCAACCTCTCATTTTGTAGTCAAGATCAAAGGAAAGTTGGCAACCAATAGCCCCAGTCTAGCTGCAAAAGGCCCCACGCACTTGACTGGTCAGCTTAGTTATGAAGGAAACGCTATGACTCCGGCAATAAGGATTTCATTCGAATTTCAGAAGGTTCGGATTATCCAGGAGTTGCTACCGGTAAACAAGAATTTTCAGCCGATCTCAGAGGGGTACGCCCAATACTACCGAGTGAGCTATCGATTCGAAAACTTAGATCATGCTCCGAAAAGAATTGGATTGGGAGTCCTTTTCGATACCATGATTGATGACAACGACAATTGCGTGATTGCAGCAGATGGAAATGTATTGGAGTCTGAGTACGGTTTCGCAGGGAAGTCAATGCCTCGTGAACTACTATTTTATCGTACTGCTGGTGATTCTTCAGATATGATGGGAGCAGCAATTATCCGGGGCAATGGAGCAACTAGGCCGGATAAGATGGTGGTGGGTAGATGGCCAGTCCTTCATGAAACTACCTGGCAACTGAAGCCAGCAAAAGTGAAATACGGAGACAGTGCCTATTTTCTACAGTGGGAAAACTGGAACCTTGCACCAAAGGGGGTACGTGAGTTTGTCACGTACTACGGTCTGCCTTCGCACAAAATGCCTGAGCTCCGGTTGATTATCGAAGATCACAACTTGCTGACCATGAACGAAAATGTCTATTTTATCACGGGAAGGTCCGATGTTGATCTCAATGCTAAAATGAAAATAAGTGAGATTCTTGACAAGGAAAACATTAGCATCACTGGTGTTTTGCTAAATGGATACGCTGACGTTACGGGTAATGAAAATAGCAATTTTGACCTCAGCAAGAGACGAATTGAAAATGTAGGTAAAATATTCAGAGCCTATCGTATTCCGTTTGTACCAAAACCGTATGGTGTAGAGCAGTCAGAATACAACGACCTAAATACAACTTACGGAAATGTCTGGGACAGGAGAGTGGAGATCATCGTTTACTACAAAATCAAGGAGAAAGATCCCCAGCCGAACTAGGCTGCTCCTGTTGAAACAGGTAGATTCCCTGGCTGTCCCCATTCGCTCCACGAACCGTCATAAACGGATAATTTTTCATATCCCGCTATCTGAGCGGCAAGCGCTATGATGCAGGCAGTTAGACCAGACCCGCAGGAGAAAACCAAGTCGTGGTGCTTTACTCCAAGCTGCTCGAATTGGTCTTTCAACTCATTCGAGTCTTTCATTTTGTTTTCTCTCACCACTTCTGGAAATGGTAAACAGATTGAATTTGGAATGTGACCACCCCGGAGTCCAGCTCTTGGTTCAGGTTCAGTTCCCTCGAAACGACCTCTAGACCTTGCATCCAGTATGAGCGTATCAGTATCACTTTGTACGCTCAAGACATCATCGGCATTCTTGAAAAACGAGGATCGAGGATTTGCAGTAAAATTTCCTGGATTTATCTGACTTTTTTCCTTTGCTTCTGTTGGCAGCCCTGCTTTCACCCATTCTGGCAAACCTCCGTCCAGAACTGCGATATCATCGTGTCCCATCGCTTTGAACATCCACCAAACCCTCGGACTTGAGTAAACACCCAAGTTGTCGAATACAACGAGTTTGCTTTCATTGTTGATGCCCAATTTCCTTGCCTCACCATTGAAATCTTCTTCTGACAGCATCGTGTGAGGTAGGTTTATCGTAGCATCAGAAAAACGGTGATCAATGTCAAAAAATAGGGCACCGGGGATTTGAATTTCCGCAAGAGGGTTGTCCTCAGCCTTTGTCATGGGCTTTGGTAAACTAGCATCCAAAATGATCAAATCAGGATGATCCAAATTGGCTTTCAACCAGTCAATTGACACAGTGTGTTTGGTCATATTCATAATCCTAAATATCACCATTTACCTCGATAATGCAATGGATTTCTTAATCCACTCTCAATGTCTCAGCTGGGTTTCTTCTGGAATTTGTCCATACCTGAGAAGGGGATTACAGAAGCTAAATAATCACATCAGGAAGTGGTAAGTTCCGAATGGATACTGATGAAGTGAGTGTTAGTAGGGGTACTATCGTATTTGTGGAAACAGGGAATGGTCACTTTTTTCGCTCTCTTTCTAGCGATTTAGATATTCTGATCTTGTGGGAGCAGCCATGATTTTCTAAGATTCCAGGTGGCGATTTGGTTTAAATAGCAAAAGGCGGCGAATGATGGTCGGTTGTAATAGAGATGAGATTAGATTTTTCTATAGAAAAAGCCTAAATTAATTGCTTGTTTAACCTAATCTAATCAAAAATGGCAGGTAGTAATTATGCAAGTTTTGGGGTCAGATGGCTGGCTCATGTTCTCGATTTTATTATTATTTACGTTGTAAATCTTTTCATAATCATACCGATCCTTGGTGCGGTGGGGTTTGGAATAGCGTCTACTAATGATTTCGATCTTGAGTCAATGACAGAAGGAGACATCATGGCTTCAGCTATGGCTCTGATGTCTGCTTTGGTTGTCGGAAGTGCGATTGCGTATGTTATTCGTATTATCTATGGCGCTGCCCTTGAATCAAGTAAGCACCAGGCAACGCTTGGCAAATTAGCCATGGGAATTAAGGTAACGGATACGAATGGGGGAAGATTAACTTTTGTTAAAGCTCTTCTTCGTGCTATTGGTAAAATCATCTCGGGAATGATAATCTTTATCGGCTATATCATGGCCGCTTTCACTGAGAAAAAGCAAGGACTTCATGACATGATTGCTGGTTCCCTTGTCGTTAAAAAATAGAAGCTGAAGCAATGGAAATTAAGAACCCTCTTTTTGAGGGTTTTTTTTGTGCCTTAGAATTCCTGGTTTGCGATGTGCTCGTAATCAGCAATGATTGTGTACAGAAATTTCACATCGGGCAAATCGGTTTCAATTTGATATTTATCTTTCAGTTTTTGAGCAATAGTGGTTACCCCTTCTTTATTGAAGCCATTTCTTCTCATCTCCAGCGCTTTTTTCATTAGTTCTATTTGCTGATCATTCAGTTGCTTTACAGCGGGAAAGGTTACGAGATGCTCAGTTGGAGTTGGATTCTTGAACACTGCACCCATATTAATTTTTCGCAGCTTGATAACGACAGTACCTGCCGCAAGGTCACCGACACGTTGCCCATTCTTGGTCACTATAATCGAGAGCACACCTACTCCGCCATACATAATGTAAATGTCAATTAGACGGAAGAGCCACCGTAGTAAATAGGCACTGATGCTGGGAGTCGTGCCATCAATTTTCACAACTTTGATATTCAAAGCTCTTTTCCCAGGAGATTGCCCATTCCCGAAGTACTCAAAAAAGAGTGAGTAAAACATAAACGGGATGAGAATCATAAACAGCAACTTCTCTCCTGCACTCCTGAGGATCATCGAGATAGTAACCATGAATCCAAAAATGACCAGAGCATCGATCAAAAAGGCAAGTATTCGCTCTCCTAAGCTTGCCAATTCGAGGTCTATTTCTATATTTTGATTTGTAACGAATTTTGCCACGGTTCAGTCTTAGTCATTTTTCAGCAAGCTTATATAAACCAAGATTAATAATTAACATATTTGCTAAATACACTGCTGCGAGTCAAATGAAACAATCGGTTTTTGTAAAATTGAATAAAGAGAAGTGGGAAAAGTATGAGCATTCGCTTGATGGTAAGAATCCTTCTGCAGATGATCTTTCGAAAATCTACGTTCACCTTACCGAGGATCTGGCATTTTCAAAAGCAAAATATCCAAGAACTTCCCTGACTGTGTACTTAAATAAACTTTCACTGAAAGTTCACAACCTCATTTATCGAAATAAACCAGAAGACAAGGGAAGGTTTATCAATTTCTGGAAGTTGGAAGTTCCCTCAGAAATGTACAAGTCACGAATGCCGATGTTGTATTCCTTTTTGATCATGGCAATTGGGGTGTTGATTGGAGCCATGTCAGCTGCGAATGATGAAACCTTTGTTCGACTTATTTTGGGAGACGCTTATGTTGACTTGACAATCCAGAACATTAAGGATGGAAACCCAATGGGAATCTATGGCAGTAGTGATGAGTGGTCCATGTTCTTTTCGATTACCTCTAACAACATACGAGTTTCCTTTCTTGCCTTTGTAGCTGGAATTTTGACCTCATTCGGTACGGGGTTTATTCTGTTTAGAAATGGCATCATGCTTGGAGCCTTTCATTACTTTTTTGTTCAACATGGCTTGTTTGATGAGACAATATTGTCCATCTGGGTTCATGGCACAATTGAGATTTCAGCCATCATTATTGCCGGAGGTGCTGGTATTCGGATGGGAAATGCACTGCTATTTCCCGGGACGTTTCCAAGAGCGTACTCCTTTCGAAAGGGTGCAAAAAGTGGACTTAAAATTGTAATCGGACTATTTCCATTTTTTATCATGGCTGGCTTTATTGAGTCTTTTCTAACGAGGTATACGGAATGGCCATTAGCTGCCAAGCTTTTTATTATCTTGAGTTCACTTTTCTTGATCATATATTATTTCATCTATTTACCAATTCGAATCCAAAATGGAAACTCCAAAAATTGAATTTTATCAGCTACGTGATTTTGGAAAAAAGATCAACGCCACAATCGAGTTTTTGCGGGAGAACTTTAAAGGGTTTTTTCTTTGCCTGTTATTGATCGGAGGTCCAGCTGCGTTGCTGCTCAGTTTGGTCTTCAAAAATCTAATGTCAGCCTTTATGGATTTCGGTTTTGAGACTGGAGCTGGGTCAACTCCATCGGATGCTCTTAGTTTCTTCTCATTGCTCGGAGGTAACTATTTTCTCCTTATGCTTCTTAGTTGGCTGACTGTCACTTTGATAGCGGGAGTGACTTTTTCGTATATGAAACTATACAACCAAGGTGTGGCCAAAGAAGCAAGTGTAGGGGAAGTCTTTAGACTAGCCTTGTCAAAGTATGGTGGACTGTTGATTTTAGGATTTATCATTTCAGTTGTTACAATTATTGGAATGTTCTTTTTCTTCCTGCCTGGTATCTTTCTTGGAGTTGTTCTATCCCTTGCCTATCCAATTTATATGTTTGAAGATGTTAGTGTGGGCAAGGCGTTTGGTAGGTCTTTCACGCTTATTCGGGATAAGTGGTGGAGTACATTCGGCCTTATTGTTATCGCTTCTCTAATTGCATACGTTGTGCAGATCGTTTTTTCGGTGCCTTTTATTTTTGTTTATGTCGTGGAAATGTTTTCAGTAGTTGAGGAATTGGAAGCGAACTCTGGTGATCCTAGCTCCATACTCGATCTTTTTTCCTCAGGGTATATGACGTTAACAATGGCTCTATCGATGGTCGGGACTTATTTGACCTATTCCATCCCCATGGTGGCTTTGGGTTACCAATACGCTAATTTGATTGAGCGATCGGAGGGAAGAGGATTGATGGATGAAATCAAGGATTTTGACGCGAAGTAGAAGAATCTTAATTGTCGTTTCGCTCATCTTCATATTTTCGCTTGTTGCAGGTGAACAGGTAAATCCGTCAACACGTACGTATGACGAGAGTGAAATGGCCAGATATCAGGCAAGCGATGATTTTGGCTATATGAGTCTTACTGTGCAGCCACCATCCATCTGGCAAAGATTGCAGTGGTGGCTCAGTTCCATGATAGCTAAGGTCTTCTCGAACCCAAATACTCCCTGGCTTTCTACAATACTTTTTTATGCCCTAATGCTCCTAGTGTTGGGTTTTGCAATTTTCTACATCGTTAGATTAAAGTACGGCGGAGCACTTTCATCCAGTTCCCGTTTTAGCATTTCTGGTGATGCCAGATCTGAGTTATCTTCTGAAAAAATTGACTTTGATCAATTGATTGAAAGCGCCGTTAAGGAGAAAAATTTCAAGCTGGCTATCAGATATTTATACCTGAAAACCTTAACCTATCTCTCTCTGAGAGATGTGATCAAACTCAAGGATTGGAAATCCCCATACGACTATGAGAAGGAGTTGGATGAACCAATAGTGTCGCCATACAAATCATTAGCACGTCTCTTTGAATATGTGTGGTATGGAGATATTGAGGTGGGAAGTGAAGAATTCACGAAAGGTAAGGAGCTAATTGCGACCATTGAAGATCGTTTGAAATGAAAAGGGATAAAATCTTCATCTACGTGTTCGCTGGTCTTTTCATTACCTATATCACCTTGGATTTCCTCGCGCCGAAGCCCATTAATTGGTTGGTGACTTTTAAAGCAAATGACAAGAATCCGTTTGGAGGATATATTTTCTATGACAGATCCAAAGACCTTTTCGATAATGGATTTGAATTATCCCATAACACGTTATCTGAGCTCGCCGACACCGAGTCAAACATCGTGATACTAGCTGAACGCGCTGACATTGGACGAACTGATTTAGATAAATTTTTCGAGATACTGGAGAGAGGAGGGAACGTGTTTATAGCTGCCAATACCTTCAGCGAAAAGCTGCAAGACACCCTGGCATTTGGTGTGAAATTTGAATATCAGCTGCTGGATCAGAGTATTTTTGAAGCTCCGGAAAGCGTCATCACTAGTTCAAATTCCCTTGAATTCACCTACCCGTCCAATTTGGTTTCCAATTATTTTGAGTTGGAAACAGCCAGTGATTGGGAAATAATGGCTTCTCTTGAAGAAGGACCCATAGCTGTCCAAAGAGACATAGGATTGGGCAAGATCATCCTTGTATCAAACCCTTATATGTTTACAAATTTTGGCTTGCTTGTCAATAATAACTTTCAACTATGTGCCGCGCTTCTTTCCTCTCTGCCAAGAGAAAATGCACTTTATACGATGTTTTACAAATCTGGTAAAGGGGAAGCACAGACTCCTTTAAGGTATTTTCTACGCGAAGATGCACTTCGGTGGTCTTTGTACTTAGGCCTGCTTCTGATTGTACTCTTGCTGATTATTTCCTCAAGAAGGCAGCAGCGACCTATCCCTGTCGTTCTTCCGCCAGCAAATACGACGGTGGAATACGTGAAGACGCTTGGTTCCCTTTTCTTCAGGGAACGAAATCACAAAAGTGCCGCAATGAAACTGATTCGCCACTTTCTGTTGCAGATCAAAGAAAAATACTTGGTTCCGGTGGAGTTTAGTGAGAAGTTTTATCATCAGTTTTCATCAAAAAGCAATGTAGACAAGGAACATGTGATTCGGACGTTCGAGTTGATCCAGCTTGTAAAGTCACGACCACAAATTGAAGAAAAAATGTTAGTCGATTTATCCAGAAAAATAGAAGAATTCAAATGAGTGATTTTGAAAGTAGAATTGATCTTTCAGAGCTGTCTGAAAAAATTAGTGCGCTGAAGGAGGAAGCTTCCAAAGCTTTGATTGGTCAATCCGAAATGTTAGAGTTGATGCTAACAGCGATGTTTGCCGGAGGGCATGTGCTTATAGAGGGAGTGCCAGGAATAGCTAAGACCTTGTCTGCAAAGCTGATTTCAAAGCTGGTAGACTCGGATTTTAAGCGGATCCAGTTTACTCCTGATTTGATGCCATCAGATGTTTTGGGCACCTCCGTTTTCAACCCCAAATCTGCATCTTTCGATTATAAAAAAGGCCCAGCATTCACCAATCTACTGCTCATTGATGAGATCAATCGCGCTCCCGCCAAGACACAGGCCTCACTGTTCGAAGTGATGGAAGAAAAGCAGGTATCAAATGATGGTGAGACCTTTGCTTTGGACGAGCTCTTCATGGTCTTGGCAACCCAAAATCCTATTGAGCAGGAGGGGACGTACCGCCTTCCAGAAGCACAACTTGATCGTTTTCTTTTCAAGATTGTGGTTGACTATCCTGAAAGCGCCGATGAATCGAAAATTTTGCAGATGACTAGCAGAAACACCAATCACCATCGGTTGGATTTTGTATCTCCAGTAATAAAGAAAAAGGAAGTGATCTCGCTAAGAGACAACCTCGAAGCGATTGTGATGCAGGATTCCTTGATTGATTACATCGTGACACTTATGGGGAAAACCAGGGAGCACTATTCGCTTTATTTAGGTGCATCGCCAAGAGCTTCTATTGATCTAATGAAGGCCTCAAAAGCATTTGCAGCGATCCAGGGTAGAGATTTTGTGTCTCCCGAAGACATCAAGCGTCTGTTTAGACCTGTTGTTGAGCATCGTGTCATTCTCTCACCTGAGGCTGAGCTTCAAGGAGTTACAATTCAGGAGGTTACGGAGCAAATACTACAACAAGTGGAGGTGCCGAAGTAGAGATGGTGTAAGTATTGAAATGTCGATATGATTGAAAATTGATAGTTAGTATAGAATATATATCACTGAACGATTCCCCCTTAGAAAAGGGGGCTAGGGGGTTGTTAATTCAAATATGAAAATTTACTATAATCCAAAACTTAAGCTTCTAGCCAGAAACCTTAGAAACAACAGTACTCTTTCTGAGGTGCTGATGTGGAATGAGTTAAAGGGGAAAAGACAGTATGGTTATCAATTTATGAGACAAAAACCAATTGGCAATTACATTGTTGATTTTTACTGTTCAAGACTTGCATTAATTATTGAGATTGATGGAGTTAGCCATAATAACGAAGAAGCATACCTAGCGGATAAATCTCGGCAAGAGGAGCTCGAAAAATTGGGTCTCAAATTTTTGAGATTTGATGACAGTGAAGTAAAGAAGGATATCAAAAATGTTCTAAGAACTATTGAAGCTTTTATCTTGAATTATGAAGGAAGGTAGGACAACCCCCCAACCCCCTTTTCTAAGGGGGAGTAGTGCAGTGCGAAAAATGTTGATAGTATTACCAATTTTCGGTCTCAGATCTGTCTACCTCAGGCGTCAACATGACAGCACGGATTATAGTCGGTGTGTCATCCTGAGTGTAACGAAGGATCCCCATGAACTACGGATGGTTATATAATGAAAATATTTCCTACATATCGATTTTATGTAATTGGAGTCTCCTTGGTAGTGCTGCTATTTGTAGGCCACTTCAGCCCTTTTTTGTTCAGCTTGGCAAAGGGGTTAACGCTAACATTTCTCCTTTTGACACTGGTCGATACGACGCTACTTTTCTGGAGTAGCGGCAGAATTGTATTGGAGAGAGCTTTGCCTGAGCGATTTTCCAATGGAGATGACAACGCTGTTTCTTTTAGTATTCTAAGTGAGTACAAGTTTCCCATCCAAATTCAACTTAGTGATGAGATTCCGCCTGACTTCAAAAGGAGAGATCTTGCACTTCGACTATCCTTTTCTTCTGGTAAGCACAGGTCTTCGTCCTACGTGTTGAGGCCGACGGAGCGTGGTGAGTATCTATTTGGTAAAACCAATACACTCGTAATTTCAAAACTGCAATTAGTGACTCGAAGACAGATCTTCGGCAAAGACCAAATGGTGAAGGTCTATCCCTCATTCCTAAACCTGGAGAAGTACGAACTCGCTGCTATTTCGCAAAACTTGAGAATGAGCGGACAGAAAAGAATGCGTCGGATTGGTCAAAGCACGGAGTTTGATCACATCAAGGACTATGTGTTCGGTGATGATCCTCGTCATATCAATTGGAGAGCCTCAGCTCGCAAAACCGATCTGATGGTAAATCACTATGTGGATGAAAAATCTCAACCTATCTATTCGGTTATTGATAAGGGACGGTCAATGAAGATGCCTTTTTGGGGGATGACCTTACTTGACTATTCCATCAATGCATCGCTGGTACTTTCTAGCGTGGCGATTAAAAAAGGAGATAGGGCAGGGCTCATCACATTTCAGCACAAACCCGAGACGTTCGTTCCAGCACAAAAGCGAAACCTCCAAATCAACTACTTACTTGAGACTTTATACAATCAGGATACAGCGTTTAACGAGCCCGATTTTGCTACCCTGTATTGGTACATACAGCAGAAGGTAAAGCAGCGTAGTCTACTTTTAATGTACACCAACTTTGAATCAAGCTATGCTTTGGAGAGACAACTTCCATATCTAAAACTGATCAACAAACATCACCTATTACTTTTGATTTTCTTCCGTAACACAGAGCTTGATCATGTGATCAAAGAACCTTCGAACTCGACAATTGATGTGTACAATAAGACAATTGCTAAACAGATAACGGATGAGAAGCAGAATATTCAATCTGTGTTGATGACCAATGGGATTTTATCTCTTTACACAAGCCCTTCGAACCTAAACACGGATGTCATAAACAAGTACATAGAGATTAAGGCAAAACGATTGCTGTAACGATGCTCTTCTCTAGTCTAATATTTTACACTAGGGCTGTGGATTTAATGAAACTCTGACTCTTCACCACTCACATAAAATTGCTATCAACACTGTCCGAACAGCGTTAAACTTGTGTCTATCGTCAAAATAGCTGGATTGAAACTATGTCAAACTTCTGGACATCTCAATTGATAATAGATGTAACCAATCCCTTTGTTGTAAGTAACCCATTAAACTGCACCTAGCATGCTCAAGAATTTTATTGTCATTACACTCCGAAATTTCCGTAAGAACAGATTAAGTACAAGCATAAATGTAACTGGACTTGTACTTGGTTTCTTTGCGTTTATCACGCTCTCCAGCTATGTGTTTAATGAAATCTCATACGATACATGGCACAAACAAGCAGACAATATTTTTCGCCATACAACGATTGATGAAGCACTGGGAGTAAGTAGCAACATGGTTGCTATTACGAGCCCAAGAATGCCGAAAGCAGCCGAAGAAGAATTAGCTGAAGTCACTGCATCTGCTCGGATGATACATGTGGGAGATCAGCGGTTGGAGCGTGGAGACAGAGGGTATTATGCTACCCAGGCGAAATACGTCGAACCAGATTTTTTCAACATATTCGACTTAAAACTACAGGACGAAGGAGTTCTGACGCAGTTCAATGCTCCCAGAAAAATCATTTTGTCTGAGTCCTTTTCAAAGACCATATTTCCAGATCTGCCAGATGTTACCGGCGAACTCGTCACGATTGATGATGACTCCTGGGAGATCGTAGGTACAATGGAGGATGTCACGCAAAACTCTCACCTGCAGTTCGACATGTTGATGTCACTTTTTCCTGCTGAATCAGATTCTTCCTTTGCTGATTACCTGGATAGCTGGAGTGGGCTGGGAATGATCGGATACATTGTACTAGAAGATCCCACTCAAGAAGCTAATGTGGAGGAGCGACTGAAGGAAATTTCCTTAAGCAATGATGTCATCGATTTTTGGGTACCACAATTGCAACCTGTCACGGACATCCACTTAGGGTCGTCTGATATTCTGTTTGACTTCTATCATGAGAATAAAGGTGATTCTACCTACGTGTACGCTTTGAGCGCCGTGGCTTTGTTTGTTCTACTAATAGCCGCATTCAATTTTATGAATCTTACCACCGCACAGTCAACAACCCGTGCAAAGGAAGTAGGCATTAGAAAAGTGCTGGGGAGTGGAAAGAAAAAACTCATCGGTCAGCATCTGACTGAGTCGGTCACCTTATCTGTGATATCGCTTTTTGTGGCACTTCTTTTAGTTCTGCTTGTGAGTAGGTTTCTCGATTTAGGTTTAGACTTTAGCCCGAACACGATTCTTGCCTCCAACCTGTGGATGGTTGGCGCATATTTTCTAGTGGCAGTAGTAGTGGGGTTGGGGGCTGGCTTGTATCCTGCCTTTGTCCTCTCTGGGTTTGATCCTATTCGAATTCTCCGAGGAAAATTTCAGACTAGCACACAAGGAGTCTTGTTGAGAAAATCCCTGGTTATCCTACAATTTGTGGCTTCGGTGGTAATGATAATCACTACGCTGCTAGTTTCGAAGCAAATCGACTACATCAGAAATAAAAACCTAGGCTTTGATAAGGAGCAGGTCATTAATTTTAATTTTAGCAGTGGGTCACTGATAGAGCGGATGGACGTCTTTCGAGAGGAAGCAATTAAGCATCCATCCATTGGGAATGCGGCATATTCGAATAATATGCCAGGAAGGACCTTTGGTCGAACTGGCATGACCTTAGAGGGAGGATCGGAAGATGAGGACATATGGATTGTTAGCGCATTTTCTGTTGACCAGAATTATTTTGATGCAATGGGAATTGAAGTTTTGGAAGGGCGTAACTACTCAACTGAGTATGGTAGTGATCAGCAGGAATCCATAATTATAAACCGTGCAATGCTGGAAGCCTTAAACTGGGATTATGGCGTAGGAAAGCCTCTTACTTTTGGGGAAACGCAGCGAACAGTGGTGGGAGTGATTGACGACTTTCATTTTGCGAGTATGCGGCATAAGATCGAGCCATTGGTTATTTACTACAATCCTGGACCGGCAAGTAATCTAAATTTGAAAATCACCACTTCTGAGGTTCGACCAACATTGGAATTTCTCGAAGCTAAATGGACTGAAACATTTCCAAACTATCCGTTTGAATACCAGTTCTTTGATCAGGAATTTGATCAGTTGTTTGAGTCAGATCAGCAATTTTCAAAGATGGTCAACGGGTTTACGTTACTGTCGATTGTTCTTTCATGCCTTGGACTCTTTGGGCTGTCTTCATTTACAGCAGAGCAACGGAGAAAAGAGATCGGTGTACGCAAAGTACTTGGATCTTCTGTATATCAGATTGTGTCATTATTAATGCGCGAATTCATTTTGCTAATTGCCATTGCCAGCCTCATAGCTTGGCCAATTTCTTACTGGTCGTTGAATAGTTGGATTCAAGACTTTCAATACAGAATTGAAATAGTGAGCCCTGATAATTTATTCCTATTTGGAATGGCAGCTATCGGGGCTATGATTGTGGCAGTTTTGGCTGTCAGTTACAAATCAATCTCCGCGGCTGTAGTTAACCCTGTCAGGTCTTTGAGAGACGAATAGTCAGTTAAAAGAGGAATCTGCAAAATCAGTATGAAGAGATCTGATTCTAACAATCTGAAGCCGATTAATGGGAAATAACCAAAACCCCTTTCTACGATTCTCCTCCTACTTTCAGCTCCTTCACTATGTTCAGGAAGACATTCCAAATTTAGATTGAAGCTGTACTGCTGACCTTGCCCGTCCGTTCAGGCTGGCGAAGGAAGAATCTTACCGTGCTTTTGTCATGCCCTTTCCTTTGTAAGCTGGACCTGATGATAATTATTAATCAGGTTCAGGTCAACAGATCAGGCTTAGGGCGGTCAGGCCATATTCATTCGATTCATGTAGATCTGACATTTCTCCTTTGTACCTATGTACAGAATGCTTAATCCTTTTTGGACCGTCCAGGTGCCAGAATCTGATTTTTGGATCCTAAGTCTGTCTGGATCCTTTACGAACATGTTGAATAAACTTTTCATAGCTGTTGTTATTGTTGATAATAACCAAATGTAACTTTTGAAAAGTATATTTTATATTGATATAATCCAATAGATGTGCGTCCGTCTTTTACCTAGGCTCAGCTATGTAGAAATCGCTAGAATATTCCTTACTGCATCAGTTCTTACCGTTGTCAAAAGATTTGTCAGGGTATGCTGGTACTTCTGGAATTTCTCTTGGATCTTCTGCTATCAGCTTTTTCAAATGCTCAATGGCAGCATCCAATTGGGCATCCACACCTTTGAACGTTGCGTGAGGCAGATTGTCAACCACTATATCTGGCTCGAACCCACGACCTTCAATTAGCCATTCGCCATTGTCTCCGTAAACACCCATCATAGGAGCTCTGGCCAGGCCCCCGTCGCTCAATCGATTAGCACTGGAGAGCCAAATCTCACCGCCCCAACTTCTGGTACCTATGGTAGTTCCCATGTCTAGCTTTCTAAACCCGTCAGCGAAGGCCTCTCCATCGGAGTAGGTATTCTCATTTATCAATACCACAATATGTCCTCTGAAGGCGTACTGCATATTCCAATATGGTTTTCCGGATCGACTTTTCCAGTACATCCAAGCCTTTCTCAACAATTTCTCGAGTATGAAACTATCTATGTTTCCACCAAAGTTGTATCTGACATCGATGATCAAACCTGGTCTGTCAAAAATAGGATAGAATTCGCGATAGAACTGACTGATATCATTTCTTCCCATCGCTCGGAGATGAAGATATCCAACCTGATCCTCTGTCTTGCTCTCAACAGCAACTCTTCTGGAATATTCCCAATCTCGATACCGCAGATTGTAGATGTTCTGAATGGGATTAACAATCACATCTCGTGTTGAAGCATCTCTTTTTAAGCTTAACCGTACTTGTTTTCCGACCTGATTTCGGATCAATGCTCCTATATCCACCGCGGAGAGGGCAGGAGTTCCATTCACATTTGTAATTACATCTCCCACCCGGATATCCAGATACGGATCATCAAGTGGTGACTTCTCGTTGGGGTAGTCTGGATCTACTTTGTAGATATAATCAATCTTGTACCCGTTGTTTTGCTCGTCCCTGCTGAATACACCGCCCAAACTTGCAACCGTGATGTTTTGATCGTCGCTCCTCATGTCGCCTCCCCGGACACTGGTGTGAAGTGCGGATAGTTCGCCGACAAATCTTCCGATCAAGTCGGAAAGCTCGCTTCTTGTGGTTACGCGATCAACAAGCGGGAGATACTTTGCATGCATAGCATTCCAATCCACCCCATGCATATTTTTATCGTAGAAGTAATCCCGCTCCATTCGCCATGCGTCTGTAAAAATCTGCTTCCAATCTTCACGAGGCGTGATAGGAAACCTCCAACCACTCAAATCGATCTTGCTGTCACTTAGGTCGTTGACTGATCCTGTACCTGCTTCAATCATGTAGTAGCTTCTTCCTTTGCTAACAAGAATTTTTTCACTATTTCCAGTAAGCTCAAAGCCGCTGACGTCTTTCACCATTGTTTTAAGCTCAACATTCTCATTTGTAATTTTCACTACTTGCAGATGTCTTTTGGCATTAAGCCCTGTTTCTCTTGATGTTAGATAGATAGCCTTTTTGGTCACGGCCAAACCGCGGTAGTTGCCAGCATCAATTGGCACTTCCTCGATTCGCTCTCTAATTCTTGTTTGGTCAATGACAACTCTCAGGTCATCCGTTGTCTTTTCGCTTTGTCCTTTCTTCCCTTTTTTGGCTGGTTCCTGTTTCGTATCCGCAGAATCGTCTTCGGAATACAACTCATCATTTTCACGGAATGGTGATCGTGTGCCTTTTTGCAGTGCAACATGGTACAGTTTTTCCTTTGCATCAAAGTATGGTTCTGGCTGCCTCGCTCCCCAGGGGGCACCGACAAGCGACGTAAAACTCCGATCTGAAAGGAAATAGATAAACTTACCATCTGGACTCCATCTTGGATTGAAGCTATTTGCTCGATCCGTAGTGAGCTCAAAAGATGTTTGTGAAGCAATATTGTACACCAGAATTTGAGCCATTGTATTGTCTGCACTTTGTACAAAAGCAAGCCATTTACTATCTGAAGACCAGGAGAAATCTCGTATTCCTTCTTCGTTTGTGGAAATTTTCTGACTAACTCCTGTTGAAATATTGAGAACGAACATGTTGCTCTCCAGGTCATCGTAGGCGATCCATTTTCCGTCGGGAGAAGGAACTCCTGCATACCTGAGCACTTGCCCATCGTTTGTTAAAGTACGCTGAGTCCCAATGCCATTAGACGGAAGACTGACAAATTCAAATTCTCCACTTTCGTCCGACAGAGGATAAAGATTTTCACCATCGTGAGAAAAAACTGCATCGCGATACCTAACGTTCTTCTTTTCATCGAAGGAAATGAAACGGCCTGAGTTTACTGGTGCGACGAATACCCTTCCCCGAGCTGTGATTGTCACTTTCTCACCATCTGGACTTGGGTGAACAGACGTAATGTATTGAGATGGATTCTCCTCCCATTTTTCTCTCAATTGGTCAAGGTCGGTCGCTAACTTAATGTCAATCTTCTTTTGGGTATTTGAGCTGATGTTATGAACCCACAGGTCTGCGCCAAGCTGATAGACGATGTTGTCGTTTGAGACATTTGCGTATCGCACATCAAAGCCAGCATGCTTGGTGTGTTGAGTTAAATCCGCGCCACTTTCGTCCATCGACCAGATATTCATCGTGCCGTCTCTGTCTGTAATAAAATAAACCCGTCCATTTGACCACATGGGATGATGACTTCCACCTTCGTATCCTTTCGTGAGCTGGACTGCCTCCTCACCACCGTTCGTAAACTGCCAAATTCGACGTGCAGTACCACCTTTGTAGCGTTTTGTTACATTTCTATGATAAGCTGGTCTTACGAAATAAACGGTATTTCCTGAACTGTTAAAAGAAGCTTCGCTGGCCTGAAAAAGAGGAATTAACTCTTTTTTCTTGGTTTCTGGATCGATAGTAACCAACTGCTGATCCGGCACCTTGGAAAATGCTCTTGTGTTGTAGACAATCTTGCCGTCTGGTGTCCAACAATTAGCTATAGAAGCATCGCTTTCGTATGTCCATCTTTTTGGCAAACCACCATCGATTGGCATGGTGTAGATCTCCGTTGGACCTTCATAGCTTGCAGAGAACGCAATCATGGTCCCATCAGGTGAAATTGAGGGAAAGTTTTCTTCCTCTTGGTGCGTGGTTAATCGTTGCGCAAGACCTCCAGATAGAGAAACTGTCCAAAGGTCACCCTCTGCTGAAAAGACGATTTTGTTACCACTGATATCTGGATATCTGTAGTAGCCTTCGAATCCTTGTGCTTGAATTAGCGTCTGGGTGATAAGGAAGACTAGAAGGAAACTTACTAAGTTTTTTGAGTTGAGTTGGTGCAAAGTCATAGTCAGATTGGATTGAGTCAGAGGCAATAATTTTGTCAGGATAATTTAGCAAAACGTACTAGGAAAAACCTCTCAATTTACGTGAGAGGAAAAACCATACTTTAAAATGGAGTCTAAGCTATTTAGGAACTCCTGCAAGAAAAGCAACCAACTCGTCAATGAAGTACGATCTGGGTGTTTCCATAAAGGCAGCATGATCTCCGCCTGGAACAGTAACCCACTGTTTATGAGCGGTTCCCAGTCTGGTGTAAAGCTTAGCTTGCCTGTCAGTTGGTCCAATAGGATCATGTTCACCTTGCAGGATCAGAGTCGGAACGGTCACTTGGGAGGGGTCTAGTTCGTTGTATTGATCCAGATTTTTCCAATCGACTTTTATTGGATCTGCCTCCAAGGCCATTTTCACATACACATCGATAGCTTTTTGACTGATCGAACCGGGGACGATGAAATCGCTCGCCGCAGCTTCTGCCGTGTTGATCGTTTTCTGTAAGGAATGATCAGGAGCATCTGCAGGAATCGTTTGAGCATTGTCAAACCAGTAACCAAAAAGTATCAAAGAGGAAATTAGTTCGGGGTAGCGTTGAGCGGCCAATTGAGAATTAGTGGAGCCCATTGACCATCCAAAAAGGTGCGGCTTTATGATCCATTCGTTTTGATCATCGATCCATGATAAAATAATTGCCAGGTCTTTGGCAGCCCTGTCAGGGGTGAGCCATTCAGTTTCGTCACGAGGTGTTTCACCATACCCGCGCAAGTCAACAGCATACACGGCATACCCTGCTTCTACAAGTCCATCCATTAATGAGAGTTCCTCTCCTTCTACTTGTAGATCGAAATCTGGGACTGCGCTCCACGTCCTGCCATGTACAAGCAGTATAGCTTCTGATGCCTTGGCAGTACTTTTTTCCCATAGAGCGATTGGATGTCCATCGGCAGTTACCGTATGCCTTTTCAATTCGGCTTTGGTTGGTTGAGTGTTCGACCTACAGCTGATAGCGAGGAAAAGGAGGAAGAAGGTGATATTTGATATAGACTTCAACATTGAATTGGATGTAATGAGAAGTAAATCTACTTACAACTAATAACTTGGGACTTTTCCCTATTTGCTTAAAAACGCTGCAATTGCTTTCTTGTAGGTCCTGCTGCTCTTCAATACCTTATCGTTGACCATCTCAAAAGAAAAGGTGTTGTTGTTAAGATATCTGGATTTACGGACGAACGTGTCGTTTACAATGTAGGATCGATGAATTCGAATGAATTCCTTCGGCAATTGACTAGTTAGGAGTTCGAGCGTCGTTCGATAGATAAATTGTTTCCATTTTGTGTGAATAATAACGTAGACAGAGCTGGATTCAATGTAAAGTATGTCAGTTACTGGAATTATTTCCTCGAGGCCTTTATTTAGAATAACAATTTCGGTCAGGCTAGGAGAGGAGCTTCTATTAAACGTTTTGAATAGACGTTCCACTCGATCACTGAATACCTTTCGCTGATTTAACTCGATCATTTCCTTGGCACGATTTAGTACCTCATTGAAACGTTTGTCTGTAAAGGGTTTTATCAGATAATCCAATGCCTCGACTTCAAATGCTTGAATCGCATATTGATCATACGCAGTACTGAAGATAACAAGTGAATCTGTTTTGCGAAGCTGATAAGCTACCTCCATGCCAGTCATACCGGGCATTTGTATGTCAAGAAAAATGATGTCGGGTGTCTGGGTTTTGCAGAAGTTGATTGCTTCCCTACCGTTTGTACACTCACTCAACAAATGGAATGCTTCATTCTTCTCCAGCAGGGTAGAAAGGAAACGCCTGGCATGAGGCTCATCATCTACAACAAGTACGGTGTAGGTTTTCATGCGGGCTGAGGTATGATTAGTTCTACTGCAAAAACCTGGCCGTTGACAACCGTATCGAGTGATGAGGTGGTACCATAATACTGATACAGTCTCTTCTTAACATTTTCCAACCCAACGCCAAGCGAAGGTTCAGTTGTGCCGCCAGGGCTTGTATTTTCAATGATAATCTTCACATTTCTATTGTCCTGAGTCATCTCAGAGCTGATCGTGATGTTCCCAGTTCCTTCGAGTTTGGATATCCCATGCTTAAATGCATTTTCTACCAAAGGCTGAAGAATCAAGTTGGGAACTTCGGCAGCCAACGTGGCATCGTCTATTTGTAAATTAACTTTAAGCCTATCGAAAAATCGTTCTTGCTCGATTTCCAGGTAATCCTTTATGTAATCAAGCTCTTCTTTTAACGTGTGTGTGTGTGTGTCACGATCCTCCAGCATTTTGCGAAGGAGTCCACTAATCTTAATCGTCATATTTCTAGCCTTCTCATCGTCATACCCTATCAACGTGGTTACAGCATGCAAGGCGTTGAAAAGGAAATGTGGATTAAGTTGAGCTTTCAGTGCGTTGAGCTGACTTTGATTCAATTGGGATTCAAGGTTTAACAACTTAAGATTCTTTTCATTGAGAATCTTGTTCAAGGTTATAGCTTTTAATACGCCCGCGATCACGGCAAAATCTATCATCCTACTGATCGTGGCTTTTGGGAAAATCCCAACAAGTTCCTTCATTGGCGAACTCCAGTCACCAAGAACGATACTTCGCAGGGGAAAGTAAAGGGCATTTGTGAATATGAAATGCACTAGAGCGATTCCAATTCCAGAAAATGCAAACGTTGCGATCTGCCGGATCGTAAGTTCTTTGAAACCGGGAAGTACGTCTACTGCACCGTTCACATATTTGATCAAGAAGATCCATCCTGTATAGTAAATGATCATTAAGATGACATGCAGGATGTTGATATTTAATGAGCTATCTGTCCCTAGCGAACTGGATTGGAAAAACACCATTAGTCCAATGCCAAATACGGTGATGACAATGTATTTGGGTTGAAAGGAAAGCGGTTTGGCGACCAGCATAGACATTGCTTCAAATATAGTTGGAATGATTGCTGTTTACATCTTCGAAGGTTGCCATCTACCGCTGATTTTGCAGTTCGCAACATGATGAAAATATCGATTTGTGGCTCGCAGCGAATTTTGCATAGTACATCAGGATAGCGATACGAGTCGACAGTCAGGCGTAAGGAAGAGGAGAACAAACCAAGAATGACAATGAGAAAAATAACAGTACTTGCATTATGTCTTATTGCTGGGGTAAGCCTCGCAACTGGACCATCCTACGCTTCGGCAGCATCCAAAGAAATCGTAAAGAAGATGATGGATGCGCACGGCGGATATGCCAACTGGAAAAAGAAAAAGACTTTTAGCTATGACAACATCATGTTTAGTGAGTCTTTACCAAGAACTCCTTTTTGGGTAAGCAAAGCAACAATCGATAAGAAGACGAGAAAAGTATACATGGACTGGCCTATTCATAAATCTTCCATGACCTATGATGGAGAAACGGCATGGTCAGTAGACTGGAAAATTGGCAATCCACCAAAATTTGAAGCTCTGTTCTTTTACTATTTCCTCAACCTTCCATGGATCACTCAAGATGATAACGTCAATCTGAGCGAGGCTGAGAAAATCAAGCACGATGCCTGGGACAATGAAGTTTATGTGATTGACATGACGTTCAAGGAAAAACCAGCAGTTGGGAAAACCGCCAAGGATAATTACAAGCTATACATCGATTCAGAGACTTTTATGTTGGTTGGGTACGAGTACAGTATTGGTTACGGACACATGCTTGATCTCTTCGGATTTCCGAAAGACAAAGACCTTTTCGGGCCGATGTTTCGGATAAACTATGCCTTCACTGAAGTTGACGGGCTACTCTATCCGAATCTAATGAGAACGTCGAGTCAGGATCAGTCTCAGATATATGGCTATCACTCTGTGATCAACTACAGTTTTGATGTGCCGTTTGATGAGAATAGACTTCAAAGGCCATCCAATGCCGTTGTAGATATCTCAAGTGATAAAAGAAAATAGATTTGTTGTTCTAGGTAATTGAGGCTCACAATGTTATGTGAGTCTCTTTTTGTTTCGTAAAAAAATTACGAACCTATATCATACAGCTTTTTGGCTTCCTTTTCTTTGAAATGCATCACTAGGTTTAGGGCATCTGGAACAACATCACTGCAGAACACAAGTAATGACCCTTCTTTGGCTTTGGTAATGGCATACGTAATTGCTTCTTTTTCCGAGGGAATAATTGTTACTGGTTTCTCTGGATCAACACTCTTGATGCCTCCGTGAATCATTTCGATCAATTCACTTTCCGTCTTGCCTCGTAAGTGCTTGTCTTGTCGGATGATGATTTCATCAAACATCTCCGCAGCAATCTGACCGATTTCGTGGTTATCTTCTGGTCTTCGATCACCAATACCTGCGATCATTCCTACTTTTGGACTACCATTCATTTTCTCAAGCAGATTCTGAAGTGCTCGTAAGCCAGCCGGATTATGGGCGTAGTCAAGAAGTACGTTGAAATGTTTGAATCTAAACATATTCAATCGACCTGGTGTTTGAGCGGGTGATGGAATGAATGACTCAATCGCAACCTTAATGTCCTCGATCGAAAACCCTCTGATATATCCCGTCAGAACAGCAGGTAAAACATTCTGAATCATGAATGTCGCTTTTCCGTCGAACGTCAAAGGAACATTGATTGCCTTCGTGATGCGCATCTTCCACTCACCTCGGCAAATGGTGATGTATCCATTTTCGTAAACCGCTGCCAAGCCATCGGATTTAGCATGCTGTTTCATTCGTCTGCTTGTTTCATCAAGCGAGAAAAGAGCAACCTTACATTTAACATTCTTTCGCATGGCAAAAACCAGATCATCATCAGCGTTTAGGATGGCATATCCATCAGGGAATACGGTTTCTGGTATGACGCCTTTCACCCGTGCGAGCTGCTCAATGGTATGTATGCCTTTGAGACCAAGGTGATCTGCCGCTACATTGGTGACAATACCAATGTCACAATTTTTGAATCCCAGGCCAGCTCGAAGCAGTCCACCGCGTGCAGACTCCAAGACTGCGAAGTTTATGGTAGGATCTCTTAGCACAAACTCGGCACTTGCAGGGCCTGTACAATCACCAGTCATCAACAACCTGTTTTGGATGTACACACCGTCTGTAGTCGTATATCCAACTTTGTACCCCTTCATTCGTGCCATGTGAGCTATTAGCCGGGTAGTAGTTGTTTTTCCATTGGTTCCGGCCACTGCTACAATCGGAATTCTCCAATCAGATCCGGGTGGGTACAACATGTCAATTACATGTCCGGCTACATTTCTTGGAAGGCCTTCGGCTGGAGCTAGGTGCATTCTGAAACCAGGACCTGCATTGACTTCTAACACCGCGCCTCCTGTTTCAGGAAGAGGCTGCCCAATATCAGTCGTCATAATATCAATTCCGCATATATCCAGATCAATAATTTTGGCAATACGCTCTGCCATGAAAATGTTGTAGGGATGAACAATATCCGTAACATCTTCAGCTGTCCCACCAGTGCTAAGGTTTGCAGTGTCTTTGAGATTAAGTATCTCACCTTTTTTCAAAACTGACCTTAGATTCTTTCTATGCTCCTTTAGAATACTCTTGGTTAGGTCATTGACTTCAATACGAGTCAAGACCTTCTCATGACCATAGCCTCTACGTGGATCTTCATTCACTTTGTCGATTAGCTCTTGAATGGTGGATTTACCATTACCTACCACATGTGCTGGTGTACGTTTTGCAGCTGCAACTAATTTTCCATCTATAACAAGCAAACGATAATCTTCTCCGACAATGTACTTCTCAAGTATAACCGAATTAGAGATTTTTTTAGCTGCTTCAAAACCAACCAATGCATCTTCCCAATTTTCCACATTCGTCGAAATTCCACGCCCGTGATTTCCGCTAATTGGTTTTACCACCAACGGGTATCCAACATACCGGATGGCATCTTTTAGTCCTCGTTCAGTTTTTATGATCTCTCCTTTTGGAACTGGAACCGCAGCTGCTTCAAGCAAAAATTTTGTATCCTCCTTGTCGCAGGCAATCTCAACTCCGATGTTACTGGTGGTACTTGCAACGGTAGCCTGAATTTTTTTCTGGTTAACGCCATACCCCAGTTGACATAGGGAGTACTTGTTCAGTCGGATCCAAGGAATTCCCCTGTTTTCGGCTTCTCGCATGATGGATCCCGTACTTGGACCCAGACGGTAACGCTCTCTGAGTTCCCGCATCTCCTGGATGTCTTTTTCGAGATTGTATTCTTCCCCTGATACCAGGGCCTCTGCTATTCGAACGGAAGCTTTTGCCGTGTATTTTCCTACCTCTTGTTCCATGTAAGCAAATACGACATTGTAGACACCTTCCTCTCCGTATCCACGTGTTCTACCAAATCCTACATCCATGCCAGCCAATGTCTGTAGCTCCAATGCGATGTGTTCAATCACATGCCCCATCCAGGTTCCTTCTTTGACCCTCAGGAAGAAACCACCTGGTTGGCCAACGGAGCAGCGATGCTCTTGCATAGTAGGAAACATCTTCTTGAGCCTACCTAGAAACCCTTTGATCTTGTTGGTTGGTTTCTGTTCAAGATCTTCAATGTCCAGAACCATTACAATTAGCTTGTGTCGATTGACAGACCAGTAATTAGGTCCTCTAAGCGCACGGATTTCTCTAATGTCCATGTAAAATGTTTAAGTGAGTCAAGTTGATTTGGTATAAATATATATTGTTACCAAGATTTTATAGCCATTTTTGCAAAGTCAAAAATTTTGAGGATAAAACGAATAAATGGAGCAGGTAAAAGGAACGCTAATACCCATCGGAGGAAATGAGGATAAGGGGGAGAACGAGAATGCTGGATTTGACTTTATTGAGGAGGGGATTTTATCACATGTTGTGAGAGAGAGTGGGGGAGCTGATGCTAAGATCATCATTGTTCCCACGGCATCAAGTATTCCCGAAAAAGTTGGAGAGAACTACTTAACTGCCTTCGAAAAATTAGGGTGTACAAATCTGACGGTAGCGAACATCACCGAGCCAGAGCAATGTGATGACACGAAGCTACTTGAGGACTTTTCTTCAGCTGATTGTGTGATGTTTTCTGGTGGAAATCAATTTCGAATAAGAGAAATCATCGGAGAGACGAAGTTGCATGATCTGATTTGCAAAAAGTTTAAGAATGAGAATTTTGTAGTTGCGGGCACTAGTGCTGGTGCAATGGCAATGGTAAATGAAATGATAGCTGGCGGAAGCAGCACTGAAGCATTACTTAAGGGAGCGATCAAACTGAGAAGTGGCCTCAACTTGATTCCTGCATTGATCATAGATACGCATTTCATAAGGCGTGGAAGATTTGGCCGACTGGCGGAGGCCGTAGCAGTATTTCCAAATCTGGTTGGCATTGGTTTGGCAGAGGATACAGGGTTAATTATCAAGAATTGTGATGATTTTCGAGTTATTGGGTCAGGGATGGTTGTTGTAATGGATGCAAGCTCTCTGACTCATAATGCTCATGAGCAATTGACTGAAGGAACTCCTATGTCACTTTCCAATCTCACAACGCACATCCTTGCCAATGGTGACCAATTTACCTTGCATGATAGGAAAATCAACATCTTACCTATACACGAAGAGTTTGTATAAAACTTAGGAGTAGATTGCTACTTCGTTGAGGCCGTTTGAAGTGCGCTGACCACGGTACATTCCTTCTGTATTGAATTCGAGGGATATGTTTCCATTCTTGTCAATGGCAATTAAGCCTCCGTCTCCACCAATTTCTTTCAATCTGTTCTGAATTACTTCATGCGTAGCCTCGTTAAGACTGAACCTTTTGTGTTCAATCAGTGATGATACATCGTATGCTACAACTGCTCTAATGAAATATTCACCACTTCCCGTACATGAAACTGCGCATGTTTTGTTGTTTGCATAGTTCCCAGCTCCGATCATGGGACTATCTCCAACTCGCCCGTATTTCTTATTGGTCATTCCCCCTGTAGAAGTAGCAGCTGCAATATTTCCTATTTGATCTAGAGCTACTGCACCTACAGTGCCAAATTTTTCATCTTTGGCAGCTGAATGATCTAATTGAAATTGGTCGGTACCCTTCATTTCCAACCATTGCTGATGACGAAACTTGTCAAAGAAATAGTCTTTGGATGCAAACTCGCATTTCATTTCACGAGCAAAATCTTCCGCACCTCTACCAGTCAAAAAGACGTGATCAGACTGTTCCATCACCATTCTGGATAGCATAACAGGATTTTTGATCCCAGAAATAGCTGAGACCGCTCCTGCATTCAATGTGGCACCGTCCATGATTGATGCATCCATCTCATGTGTGCCTTCAGAAGTGAATACAGAACCTTTTCCTGCATTGAATAAGGGACAGTTTTCCAATGAGGTCACGGCTGCTTCCACAGCGTCTGTGGATGTGTTTCCGCTTTCTAGAATTTTGTAGCCAATATCGAGCGCTTTTTGAAGCTCGCTTTTGTATGATTTCTCAAGTGCCGGGGTAAGGGAAGACTTGAGAATGGTGCCTGCTCCACCATGGATGGCTATCGCAATGTTTGTCATGAATTAGTAGAAAGAGCAAAATTGGAGATTTCGCTTAAAGACTAACCTTCTTTTTTTTCTGCTTCAGCTTCCTCCTTAACCTCTTCCTCTTTGGCTTCTTCGTCTTTAACTTCTTCCTTCACTTCCTCAGGAGATTCTGCTTCCTCGCTGGATGCTTCTTCAGTCGCAGCCTCAGCTGCTACTTCCTCAACGGTTTCTTCTTTATTTCCTCCTGCTTCCACAGCATTTTCAGAATCCTCCGTCTCTTCAACCACTGGCTCTTGACTTACGCAAAAAAGAAATTGTTTATCGAGTGTAAATTCAAACTTGGCCGTTTCGAACATTTCCAGCGCTCTTCCAGATTTTTGCAGGATAAGCAGTAAGTCTTGTGCTACGACAGACCCTTTGATGTTGTTTTGCGCTTTGCCCTTGTAAACTTCCATCGTAAACCAATATCCGCCTTTTTCTTTAGGATTTACATCCTTAAACTCATGTGGTTGAAACTTATATTCCTGAGGGGCCTCTAGCGCATCGGCCATTAGTTTGACGATCGCAGGACGATATTTGTTCCACAATAGGGTATATAAATGATGATTGGTTGGGTAGTTGGACATGTCTCTTAATTAGCCCGTAAGTTAGTCAGATCTATGAGATAACCCTCAATCATTGAATGAATGAATGAAAACTATTGAGCCAAAGACATGTTTTTCAGTATGGTAACTGCAAATTGTCATAAACTGTTAGAAAATAGTACAAGTTTAGCTGGGAGAAGGAGCAACTTCAATTAGCAGTTTTGTTACCTTAGCCTGTAGATGGAAGATTATAAAATTGTTTGGTATATTTTGGCTGCTGTTATTTACTTCTTAACACGACGTAAGAAGAAAAAGGCTCCAGCCGATCGTCCAGGGAGTGAAAATAATCCATCTCCGCAATCGCCTACTAAGTCCTTTGAGGATTTGCTGAAGGAAATAACCGGAGAGGGGCAAAGGGAACCCGAACCAGAGGCTAGGGAAGAAGTGAAGGAACGGGAGGAGGTCAAATGGGAAGAGGCAGTAGAAGACCAGCGACTGGAAGGGGAACGTCGAGCATTTGCAGATGACGAAAGCAGGAAGGTCTACGAAGAATCTATCAAACGAGCAGAAGGGTTTGATCTAGATTATGAACCTGATGAACACTATCGGGAACCAAGACTGTTTAAAGGAGACACGCCATCTGAGGAGGAGCAATACACGTTTGCTGATGAGATAAGAGATGGCCTTAGTTCAGATGAAGCACGGAAGGCGATTATCTATTCAGAGATTCTTACAAGGAAATACTAAACGACATTTTTTAGCTCCCTGGGCAAGAGAGCAAGAGTTAACTTTCATGACTCTGAAGGTTGGAACTGTTTCCATTTAGAAGTCGTCCAAGGTGAAGACCTCTGGGAGGAGCTTTCCGATTGTTGTATCCAATGCAAGGTTAGAATCGCAACAGCTGTGAATCTTCACATCGCTTTTGGAAAATTCATATATCACCTGTCGACAGACTCCACAGGGAGAGGCGGGCTTCTCAGTAGGAGTGTAGACCACCACTTGCTCTAACTCAACCTTACCTTCCGCTGCGATAGCACTTGCTATTGCGTTTCTCTCTGCACAAGTTGTAAGACCATAAGAGGTGTTTTCAACATTGCAGCCCAAGTATACGTTTCCCGATTTGGTGAGTATGGCACTGCCAACCCGAAAAGAACTGTAGGGAGCATGCGCATTAGCTGCAACTTCTTTCGCCTTCGCTTTCAATTCACTTAATTCCATGCCACAATTTTAACTAAATATTGGGCAGCACGTTTCCTTATTTGACTTATACAAGATTTTTGTAGCTTAACCGAAAAATAACAATGATGAAAATTTATTTCCTATCAGTCACATTTGCCATTCTTGTCGCCTGCAATCCACCAGCAGTAGCGCAATCCAACGTTAGCGATCAAGATTATCAGACGTTGACGGATTTAAAAATTGTGTCATTCGCCAAAGCCTATGAAGAGCAAGATACCGTGCTGCTTGATCGAATTTTGCATGAAAAGTATCAGCTGGTAGATGATGGAGGTGCGGTTTACTCGAAAGCTTCTGAGATGGAGTATGTTTCCAAGTATGGCCCTTCGTACGATTCCTTTGAGTACACCATTCAGAAATTAGAGATTTTTGAAAATGGGACTGCCATGATATTTGGCATAGGTGCAATTGCTGGTAGTGACACGCAGGGTGCATACACTCAAACGTATAAATCAACAGATGTCTTCGTGAAAGAGCAGGGAAAATGGAAAGCAATCACTACGCATGTTTCTGGAGTGAAGGAGGTTAGGGAATAAGCAAGAAAGGAAAAGGCAAGAAAAAACCCCGATTCCAATGGAACCGGGGTTCAATATAATCCAGTAGCTCGTCTACCTTTTGTTCACGTTAATGTAATCTCGCTCATTAGCACCAGTATAAATTTGTCTTGGTCTTCCAATAGGCTCTCCCTTTTCACGCATCTCCTTCCACTGGGCAATCCATCCTGGTAGTCTTCCTAAAGCAAACATTACAGTAAACATATCTGTTGGTATGTTTAGTGCTCGATAAATAATGCCAGAATAGAAATCAACGTTTGGATATAACTTTCTTTCAACAAAGTACTCATCTCTCAAAGCCTCTTCTTCAAGTCCTTTGGCAATGTCCAAGATTGGATCAACAACACCTAGTGACTCCAAAACATCATCAGCGGCCTTCTTGATGATTTTAGCGCGAGGATCAAAGTTCTTGTAAACCCTATGTCCAAAACCCATCAACCTGAATGGATCGTTTTTGTCTTTTGCTTTGCCCATCCACTTCTTGGTGTCGCCACCATCAGCTTTGATGTTTTCCAACATTTCAATTACTGCCTGGTTTGCACCTCCGTGAAGAGGTCCCCAAAGGGCGTTAATCCCAGCGGATATGGAAGCCCAGAGACTTGCTTGGCTTGATCCAACAATTCTAACCGTTGATGTTGAGCAATTTTGCTCGTGGTCAGCATGAAGTATCAGAAGTTTGTCCAAGGCTTTTTCAACCAATGGATCAACTTCGTATTCCTCTGAAGGCAAAGCAAACATCTGTTGTAGGAAATTTCCAACGTACGATAGTTTGTTGCTAGGGTAGACCACTGGATGACCCATCTTCTTTTTGAAGGCCCAGGCTGCAAAAGTTGGCATCTTAGCAATTAACCGTATAATGCTAAGATCTGTCTCTTCTTTAGATCTGTTAGGGTCTAGACTGAGTGGATAAAATGCTGTCTGTGCAGTGATTAAAGAAGACAAAACACCCATCGGGTGCGCGTTGGAAGGAAATCCATCCAATATTTTCTTAATGTCCTCATTTACCAGCGTGTGTCGCGAAATGTCCCCAGAAAACTTTTCCAGAACATTCTTTTCAGGAAGTTCTCCATAAATCAGGAGATGAGATACTTCTAAAAATGTGGAATCATCAGCCAATTGCTCGATTGGATATCCTCGATACCGTAAAATCCCTTTCTCCCCATCTAAGAACGTAATGGCACTTTCACACGAACCAGTATTCTTAAACCCCCTGTCTAAGGTGATTACGCCAGACTGAGCTCTAAAAGAACTGATATCAATTGCTTTTTCTTTCTCAGATCCTTCTGTCATGGGCAGATCAAACGTATTTCCGTCAACAGTAATTTGGGCAGTATCAGACATTTCTTGAGCTGGGTTTAAGTTAAGTTTTAGTATTCCACTAAATTATTAATTATTGAGATCAATTGCTATTCAGAATTAGAGGAAGTCCGCCTTCACCTGAACCGATTACTATGACCTTTGCATTTGGTGAATTTGCCAATTGCTGAGTTGCTTCGATTCCCCTCATTTTTAACAGCTCGTTAGTCAAACTGCTATTAATGATTTTGTTGGCGACTGCTTCACCTTCAGCTGCAATTCTTTTTCTTTCTGCTTCACTTTTTTCTTTGTCCAGTCTAAACTGATAGGCTAGTGCTTCTTGCTCTTGCTCTAACTTATTTTCAATTGCATTTTTTATTTGCTCAGGGAGCTTTATGGATCGAATCAAGAGATTTTTCATTTCGACCTCATTGCCTGGTGAGCCGAGAACCTCCCGGGTTTCTTTAATAATTGCTGCTTCAACCTGTGGTCTTTTGGTCGAGTAAATTTCTTCTGCAGTATATCGTCCCATTACCTGTCTTACTGTTGATCTAGCTTCAGGAATCACAAGACGTTGAATATAGTCTCCCCTAAAGTTTTCCTGAAGGGTCCCAATTGCATCAAACTTAGGATGAAAACGGATGGTAACATCAACACTGATGCTTAGACCATTTTTGTCCAACACATCCATGTTTTCTTCGATCTTGCTTTCAGAAACTTCATACATATAAACATCATTCCAAGGTGCCTTCATGTGCCATCCTGGACCAATTATGTTTTCTTTTTCTAACGTTCCACTAAGAGATCTGAAAAGAACTGCTCGTTCAGAAGCTTCTATTCGATAGAAGATCCTACTGAATGCTGAAACAAGTACGATTAGCGCTACAAACCCTACGATTACTAGTGGTAAATATTTTCTATTATCCATTATAATTTGATTTTAAGGTACAAAGGTAACATGCTACAGTATTGTGAGGTTCAATTGTTCGGATGCAGAACCAATTTATTTTGTGATTTGTTTATTTCATCCAAATTCATCATCATTTTTCGGAATTCTCCATTGACAAACATTTCAGCTTGATCAGCATAATATGGGCTGAAATAATTCCCTGATTGTCCTGTCGGTAATATGCTCCAACTGTTGTTTCGTACGTCCGAAAAATCTATAATTCGTCTGGTAGAGGGGCCAAATGACACATGTTGGAATTTTTCTGCTGAGTAGGTGAATCCCATGTTATTGATAACTTCGTTACCACCCGAAACACCAAAAGTCCCCACATTCAGAAAGCTAAGTGCCGTGCCCATCGCATGATTGTGCGTTAGTGTATGTGACCTTCCCCACTTCCATTTTGTATAGTCCGTGCCCCAGTAGTCTTCAAGGTCGGTTATCGTTTTCTCGAAGCTATGCTGAATGATTGACAGTCTTTCTTCGGTTTCGCTCGTATTGACATCATCCCACCATTTTGATTTTTCATTCAAGATCAGGTGTTCAATTGCAACTTTGTAGGTGTGCGTGGATTTGTATGCTTCCCACAATTCATCGCCCATCTCATCTTTCATCGCATGTTCCAAAATTTCATAAATCCATTTCTGAAAGACAGTAGGACGAAAATCATCTTTTTCGAAACTGGCATCCCAAGAGAGGAGGTCTAATAATAGTTCTGATTCATCAGTGTCTTTGATCGCAAAAAGTAATATCCCCTTGATACGTTCGAACATTTTCGACTGGTTGTCAAGTTGCATTGCTTTGATGTCGTCAACCGAGAATTTGTTCTTACTTTCAATCAGCTGTAAAATGCGTTCTGCTCGATCGTCTGGAAGGTAGTATCCAGAATAGACAATCCCCTCGACCGTATCGGGTTGATTGTTTGCGCTGAAAATGTAGCCAGATGGTGGATTGATGCTGTGTGGATTTCGAGCAAATGGAATGTGATTGTCGGGGTCATCAAGACCTGATGAACCATCGTAGAAGTGCTTACTTGTTTGCTCATCTCTTCGCTGTATTAATTTTCCAGATGCCCACCATGCAACATTCCCGTCTTTGTCACCATACATGATGTTTAATCCGGGACCGTGTAACATTCCTGCCTTTGCTTCAAAATCATCGATGGATTCAGTCTGGGTAAATCCATGCAAAATTTCGAGAAAGTAATTGTCGAAATTTGAGGTAACCCAATACATCGAGACAATGTCTTCAAGTGGGGCATCTTTCAGAAAATCGGAAACGATTGGTCCATGCTTGGTGGATCTGACCACAAGATCTACGTTCTCTGAGTCCTTGACCTTGATTGTTTCATTTCGCAGAACCATTTGTTCCCAGTTCATTTTGTATCGATACGTATTGGAGTCTTCTGGGTGTATTTCCTCCGTGTAAAAATCCACATCGTCGTTTTCGAACATGGTGAGGCCATTGGAGAACTCAGTGGTGTGAAGAATAGGAGGGAAGGGGCTTCCTGCTAGAAAATAGCCATAGTATTCAGTGCCAGGCATGTTCAAGTGCGCTTCATACCACACAGAAGGCTGTGAAAAGAGGATGTGCGGGTCATTGGCTAAGATGACTTTCCCTGATTCAGTCTTTTTGCCTGAAAGAACCCAACTATTACTTCCCTTAAACTCTGGAATGTTTGCGTCTCGAAAGGCAGATGCCACGTCGTTTGATAGCTTTGAAAATCGACCATCGTGAGTTGGAATCACTGTTTCTCCCTCATAGTGATAGATATGAAGATCTTTCAAATAGTTCGAATCTAGTTTGTTTGATAATTCTGTGAGAAAGGGATCTGTCAGAGGCCCATTAGAAAAACTGAATGCCATGTAAGTGATTACTTGAAATATGTTCTCTTCGGTAAAAGGCTCTATTTCAAGTCCAAGTATCGTATGCTCCAAGGTCTTTGGATTGGTTGAAATGTACTTATTTATTCCTGCTAGATATGCTCTCACTAGTGGCAGACTCTCATGGTTTCGTTGTAAATAGGCGGTTGCGGATTCCTTCGAATATTTTCCTAGACCCATCGTCCGTAGGTACTTGTCTGTTTTAACTAGGTCCTCTCCAAACAACTCTGAAAGGCTACCGCTTCCTACATGTCGCAAAAGATCCATTTGCCAAAGTCGATCTTGGGCATGCACATAACCAAAGGCAAAATAGGCATCCTCATCGGTCTTTGCATAGATGTGCGGTATCCCGTATTCCGTGAAATACACATCTACCTGTTCATTTAAACCCTCAAGAATGAGTTCCCCAGCGTATTGAGGTTGACGAGTGGATTTGAAGTAGAAAAAGAAGACCACCAGCGCGATTGCAAAGGTGAGCAAAAGCGCTCCAACGATTTTGATGATTTTCATTAGCATGAATTTGTGGCAAATTAAGGAACTTAGACAGTTTTGAGCATCGTTTATCTAAATCAACTTTCTGCCGCTTCATAGTTTTCTGCTGTAGTTCTTTAACCATGAATAACAGGATCCGCCATTTGAGATTATCTATGTTGATATATTCTTCATTATGTATTTCTCATTTTCCGTTTTGTATTTTCAAACGTTAAACTATTTTTCCAAAGAACGGAATGATTACCATCGGCTAGTTCAACTAAGCCGAACCACTCCTTAATTATTTAGATGTATGTGCGGAAAGGGAAGAATTATCAGGAACAAATTGTTCCCATCAGTAAAACCAACTCGAAATACTTGGTCGATTACATCTATGATCACAGACCAGAACTCACCAAAAGAGGCAAGAAAGATGCGCTCATTGTAGCCCCCACAAGAGCCACAAGAATGCAGCCACAAAGTTGGTTATATGATTTAATCTCATGACTAAACAGCAAAGCGTGTTATAATTTGATTCATTCGATTTGCCTGATCAGAAAGTTGTTTTGCAGACAGATTCATCTCATTGGCAGACTCAGAGTTATGAGTGGAAATAGCTGATAGTTGTTGTACCATTGAGTTCGTCTGCTCTATACCTTGGCTATGCTCGAGACTTGTCGAAACAATTTCATTTACATAATTCGCACTCTTTGATATTTCCGGCACGATGAATTCTAATTTCTTGGCTGCTTCTTCAGAGATTTCTCCACTGGAAGCAGAAAGTTGACCAATCTCTGAAGAAGCAGACATTGCTGAATCTGCCAGCCTTCGTATTTCTCGTGCCACTACTGAAAATCCCCTACCTGCAGACCCTGCACGAGCTGCTTCAACCGCAGCATTGAGAGCTAGAAGGTTAGTTTGACCTGCGATCTCTTCAATTACGCCGATTTTACCATTGATATTTTTTATTGCAGAAATCATTTGTTGAAGCGTTTTGTTGCTTTCTTGCATTTCTTGAGCTGTTCGAGTAGAGATTTCACGAGTCAATTTTGCTTTTTCTGTATTCGATTCTACAGCAGCGGACATTTCTTCCATGGCCGAAGAAATATTCTGAGTAGTAGCTGCTTGTTCATTTGCTCGAGATGAAAGCTCTTCAGAGACGGAGTTCAATTTACCACTGGACAGGTGCAGCTTAGAGGAATTATCCTGGATCTGAACAATTATTTTGGAAAGTTCAGTGGTTACTTTTTTGAGTGACCTGGAGATATCACCAAACTCGTCTTCCCTTTTTAAGTAATCATTATCAATATTTAAATCAAGTTTAAAATCTGAAAGTTTGATAAGGCTTCTTCCTAGATCTTGAAGGACGTTTAGATGCTTTTTTAATCCTTTGATGATCAGGAAGGCTATTAATACAAGAAGGGAGGCCATATAGGTGAAGTGGATTATTCCATAGTAGGCAATGAGGTATCCGAAAAAGCCGGCTGCCTCCCCAATAATGAGGAACCCAACACCAACCTTAAACATGAAGGATTTTTTGAAAACCTTCCTCCAGATGAAAGTTACAATTGGAGCAAGGAGAGCCATTACTATTGAAAAGATTACAAAGTCATTCATTTGAATAATTTTTAGATTGGTAAGAAGAGCATACAAAGGCATTTGAAATAACCCCAGAATGAAATTAATTCTGGATCTATTCTCTCCATACCGTATGAGGCCAGAAATAACATACGTGATCTCCTTGTGTATTTGAGTGGCATTCTGAAACTGTTGTGAAATTTCGCCTTGGTGATCCTTAGTTTTTATCCCAATCAATCTTCCGACTCATTTCGTGTATAACCATAATTTAGTTGTTTTGGTTATCCAGATTAAATTTAACTGTTGACATGTGTTCTGATTTTACTCTCGAATATACATGTAGTCTACAGGTGATTTTTCCATCAGGAGCATTCTCGCTGCGTTGTTTCGAGTTGTCATAAATCAGGCTTACCGATGTTGTCCCACCTTGTGTGTTTGAAGGAAGGTTTAACCATCAACTTCTTTTCAATACTAGTTTTGATCGGATTAAAAGCGAGGGCCACAACGGTGGAAGGGGATTGCGAAATGGAGTTTGAGAACGAAGCTGCTGGTGAAAATTAGTCTTGTTTTGACAGATTGTCGTTTTGAATCTAAGGTGACTCAATATTTTGCTCAACTAGGTTCTTTTTGTTTTATAGGGTTCAAATGAACATTTTTGTTATCCTTGAACATCTAACCTAAAACTACACTAATGGGAAAACCATACATCGACTCGAACACCAGCCTGCCAGAGATTACGGTCAAAGCAGTAATCCTTGGAGCACTTTTATCTGTGGTGCTGTCTGCTGCAAATGCCTACTTTGGACTGTTTGCTGGATTGACAGTTTCTGCTTCGATACCAGCTGCTGTTATTTCTATGGCACTTTTAAAGGCTTTCAAGACTTCAAACATCTTGGAAAATAATCTAGTGCAAACAGCAGCATCAGCTGGTGAATCTCTGGCCGCTGGCGTGATTTTCACTATGCCAGCCCTAATAATCATGGGCTACTGGGAGAAGTTCAATTATTTCGAAACAATGACCATCGCACTATGTGGTGGGGTTTTAGGTGTGCTTTTTACCATTCCTCTGAGAAATGCCTTGATTGTAAAGGAGAACCTGAAATTCCCAGAGGGTGTTGCAACTGCCGAAGTACTGAAAACCGGTGAAGAAGGTGGAAAAGCTGTAAAGTATTTGGTGTGGGGATCCTTAATTGGCGGGCTTTTCAAAATGGGTGATGCGGCTATCAATCTTTGGAATGGTACTTGGCAAAAGGCCACGTTAATCAACGAGAAGGTCTATGCATATTTTGGATTGAATTTATCTCCGGCTCTCGTTGCTGTTGGGTATATCGTGGGTTTGAATATCGCATTCCTCGTTTTTCTCGGTGGAGCGATCAGTTGGTTTGTTGCCATCCCTGCTTATATAGCGATCAATGGAGGTCAAGAGGGAGTTGACGCAGTGACGCTCGGAGGAAATATTTGGAACTCGCAGATCAGGTTTCTGGGCGTTGGTTCGATGGTTGTCGGTGGTCTGTGGGCTTTGGTAAGTCTTGCAGGTTCTTTAGGAACTGCGTTCAAATCTGGTATAGAGGCTTTCAGAGGTGGTGGAGAAAAAATGAAAGATCAGATAAGGACAGAGATGGACACACCAATGTCTTGGGTACTGATTGGAATTGGAGTTTTAGTGGTACCAATTTTCATGATCTACTTGACAGCCCTTGGCGATGTTGCCATTACAATGACGATGACTTTGATTATGGTCATCGCTGGATTCCTCTTCTCTGCGGTGGCAGGATATATGGCAGGATTAGTTGGAAGTTCCAATAACCCAATTTCTGGAGTTACAATAGCTACAATCTTAAGTGCATCACTACTACTGCTCACGATGATGGGTACAGGAAATGAACTCAGTGGAGCAGCTGGGGCCATATTGATTGGTGCCGTAGTGGCTTGTGCGGCAGCCATTGCTGGAGATAATATGCAAGACCTTAAAGCGGGTCACATACTGGGTGCTACACCTTACAAACAGCAAATCATGCAGATGGTTGGTGTGATCGCGGGAGCACTTGTTATCCCGTTTGTTATGAACGCTTTATTGATTGCGTACGGCATGGGTGCACCGACATTGGAGAATCCAAACTCTTTGACTGCGCCGCAGGCAACGTTGATGCAAAGTGTGGCTCAAGGAATCTTTGGAGGAAATCTACCTTGGAACATGGTTTACATAGGAGCTGGAATAGGCGTAGCAATCATATTGGTAGATCAATATTTGAAATCCAAAGGATCTGAGTTTAGAATGCCTGTATTGGCGGTAGCTGTTGGACTTTACCTTCCATTTGAACTGGATTCGGCAATTTTTGTAGGAGGCCTTTTAGCGCACTTCCTCAACAAAGCGACCAAAGACAGCGGCAGCAAAGAAAAAGCAGCAAATGCAGGGTTGCTTTTAGCTTCAGGTTTGATCACAGGAGAGGCTTTGATGGGTATTTTTATTGCGATAGCCATTGTGCTTGGATTCCAGACAGGTAGTGCACATGACTTTGCATTCCTTTATGAGAATGTTGGTCTAGCAATCCTGATAGTGATCGTTTGGTTTATTTATAAATCAGTCACTAAGGTTTCAAAAGAACTTTAACCCTGTCCGAAACCGAACGAAACTAGTGTACACCCTGCATCACTTTAAGAAGTGATGCAGGGTGTAACTATTTAGTTGCCAGATGTTTAATTAGGCTGGCATGATTTTGACGATTCTTCTTTCAACCAAACGCTGAAAACGCATGTTCAAGAATTATTTCAAAACGGCACTTCGTAACCTTTCAAGGAAGAAAGCCTACAGCATTCTCAATATCATTGGGCTGGCTTTGGGTATCGGATGCTCGCTGGTCATTTACAAGGTTATTGTTTTTGAAGAAAGCCATGATACCCATCAAAGCAATTTTCATGATATATATAGAGTAGTAAATGAGGATACAAACCCGAGCGGAACAGAGAAGGGGATGGGAACACCGCACCCGCTGGGTCCAGCAATTAAGGTTGACTTTCCGGAGATCAGAGAGGTTGCCCGTACGTATTACATCGGCGGTGATCAGATGAATGTAAAAGAGGGAAACAACATTAATAAATTTTTGCTAGAAGAGGGAGTCGTTTTTGTTGAAAACGACTTCTTTCGAATATTTGATGTTCGATTCAAAGCAGGAGATCCAAAGACTGCACTCACTGAACCCAATACAGTAGTCATTGCTGAATCAGAAAGTCGTAGGTTGTTTGGCTACAGTGAAGGCGCTGAGGTCGAAGCGATGGGGAAAACAATCAACTTCGGAAACCGAAGGGACTTTACAGTTGTAGGAGTGATTGAAGATCCTATAGAAACAACAAATTTTCAGTTCACGCTTCTCTTCGAATACGATAGCCAGGGTGATGTAAATCCATATTATGGTGAGGGCAAGCAGTGGAATTCTACAAGTTCTAGTACGAATACGTATATGCTTGTCAACGAAGGTTTTGATCCTGTCTCTTTTGACGCTAAAATGGTAGATTTTGTTGAAAAATACTACGACGAAGGAGCTTCGAAAAGACGTAAGTACCTATCACAGCCCCTGGCCGCTATTCACTTTGATGATGAATATGGGAACTACACTTATTCCACTGCGCCAGAGATGATTCTTGCATTGACCTTCATTGCAATCTTTCTTGTATTAACAGCTTGTATCAATTTTATAAATCTGGCAACGGCACAGGCAGCCAATCGTTCGAAAGAAATAGGGATAAGAAAAGCGATCGGCGGCTACACTCGTCAGCTGGTATTGCAATTCTTCTCTGAAATAACGGTCATATCATTTTTGGCGATCATTCTCTCTCTGGCAGTTGCTGAGTTCATGTTTGTCCAACTTGAGGATGTTATTGGCGCTAGACTTCAACTGGATCTATTTGCAGATATTCAAACCGTAGGGTTTCTATTGGTTCTCTTCATTTCGGTTAGCTTTCTTTCAGGATTTTACCCGTCCGTACTCCTCTCCCGGATGAATACGGTTCTTGCACTCAAAAACAAAATAACGGCTAAGAGTCACTCAGGAGGGCTTAATTTGAGAAAAGCACTTGTGATTACACAGTTCACAATATCTCAATTTCTAATTATTGGCACCGTCATTATATCTGCTCAGATGGAGTACTTTACTTCAAAAGATCTTGGTTTTGATAAAGAGGCAATAATCAAGAACTACCTTCCAGAAAGGGATGTAAACAAAAATGCCAGATTTAGGAAGGAACTACTTTCTGAACCATCCATTGCTAACGTAACCTTTGCGCTAAGCTCCCCGACTGGGAATAATAGCTCAAGTTCTAATTTTAATTATGCTCCGCTGGAATCCGCGGACCCCTACAATGGAAGCTTCAAGTGTGCAGACGAAAATTACATGGATGTTTATGGACTTGAATTACTTGCTGGCCGAAATTTCGTAAAGGATGATAGTAGCAATTACATAATCATTAACGAAAAGACCGCTCGCCTCATAGGGTTTGGAGATAATTATGAAGGAGCTATTGGTGAGGTATTTAGCTCTGGATGGAGAGGAGATAAGAAGATCATTGGTGTGATGAACGATTTTCATTCACAAACTCTAAGTGAAGGACTGGATTATGTGTTCCTCATTTACCAGCCAGACGTTTTTTACGAGATCGCGTTTAAGACAGTAGAAAATGCGAATGTAAAGTCTGCAATCACCCACTTTGAAAAATCCTGGGAAAAAGTGTACCCTGAGTACGTTGTTGATTGGCAATTCTTTGACGAAGAACTAGCTGAAAATTATGAGCAAGAGCAAAACATTGCTTCACTGATGAACACTTTTACCATCGTCTCTATCTTAATTGGATGCCTTGGTTTGTATGGACTGATTTCTTTTATTGCAGCAAACCGAACCAAAGAAGTTGGCATTAGAAAGGTTTTAGGAGCGTCAGTTTTTGGAATTATCCAGAAATTCACTGTAGAAATTTTGATTTTGGTTGCAATTTCTTTCGTTTTTGCAGCACCAGCTTCCTATCTGATACTGGAGCAATGGCTTAACAACTATGAGTTCAGGATACCAATTGGTTTTGAATTTTTCATTGTTGCATTTTTAGGAACACTTTTCGTTGCGGTCTTGACGGTGAGCTATCGAACTATTTCTACAGCCATGATAAATCCTGCAAGAACTTTGAAGGACGAGTAAGGAGACATCCTAACTTTCCATATATTTGGTGAATTCGCAAATGCTAATCATCATATATGAGTAAGGATCAGTTTAGTAGTAGATGGGGGATTGTACTTGCCTCGTTAGGAATGGCTATAGGTGCCGGGAATCTTTGGAGGTTTCCACGCTTGGCAGGACAATACGGCGGTTCCTTTATTCTTCTCTGGATTCTCTTCCTTTTCATTTGGTCAATCCCATTGTTGTTGTCAGAGTTCGCGATTGGGAAAAAGTACAAGAGTGGCGTAATAGGCTCATTTGCACAATTTGCTGGTAAGAAATACGCATGGATGGGTTTTTTCATTACCATGTGTACGTTGGGAATTGCTTTCTATTATTCAATTGTGACGGCCTGGGCATTTCAATATCTGACGTTCTCGGTTGATAACGTCTTTTCAGCGACTTCACTGCAGGAAATGTTGAACTCAAACCCTGAGTACCTGAATGTTTTTTGGAATAGCATTTCAAATGGCAATTGGACAACGGTAACTGTGTACATCGCTGTCATATTTCTGGCTGCCTTTATTTTGATACGTGGAGTGAAAAATGGCTTGGAAAAGGCAAACAGATTGCTGATCCCCAGTTTGTTTGTTCTCCTTCTCATCATCGTCATTGTTTCACTGAATATGGAAGGAGGTTTTCGCGGTCTCGAGTACATGTTCGCGGTTGATTTCTCTCATTTTTCCAATCCCACCATTTGGATTGAGGCACTGTCTCAATCTGCCTGGTCAACAGGTGCTGGCTGGGGCTTGCTGATGACTATTTCAGCATTTTCAAGAGACAATGAAGACGTAACGCTCAATACCTTTATTGGTGCTTTTGGAAATAACACAGCATCACTATTGGCTGGCATGGCAATATTACCAGCGGTGTTTGCATTGTCTGCCTCAGATGCAGATGCTATCACATACCTTCAGTCTGGTAATCAGGCGTTGACATTCACAATTATTCCAGCACTTTTTGCCAATGTTCCAGGTGGCGCATACCTGTCAGTCATGTTCTTTCTGGCGCTATTTGTTGCAGCGTTCAGTTCGCTGCTGCCAATGATTGAGCTCTTCATGAAAAATATTGCTGATCTAAATGTTCCAAGGAAGATTACCCTCGTGCTTGTTATTATTTGCTTTGTGGTGCTTGGATTTCCGTCTGCTATCTCTCTCGACTTCTTTTCAAATCAGGATTGGGTTTGGGGTATAGGCCTGATCTTAAGTGGATTATTTATCCTGATTGCCGTGGCTCTAAATGGGCCAACAAAGTTCAAGGAAGAGACGATTGATGTGGGCTCAGATATGAGATTATCATCCATTTACTTCAAGGTTGCTATCTATGGAAATATTGCGCTTGCATTAGTATTGATCTACTGGTGGATGTCACAAGGATATAGCACGAACCCATGGTTCGATGAGAATGGAAACTGGAACGTGTTTGATGTCTATAGCAATGCTTCTATCGTCACCCAATGGGCATTGGTAATCATCCTGGGCATTCTATTAAATAAATACCTGTACAAAAAATTTGCTAAGCAATGACGACATCAACGATAATTAGTATGATAGTAATCCTAACCATTGTGGTGGGAGGATTTCTTTTTTTTCTTTCAAAGGCTCTCAAGAAAGAGAAAAATTCTGAAGGTTAGCACACTTTCTCTCTTCAAAATTTAGCGCAAGAATACGTAAGCACATAACATAAGTAGATACCAAAAAACCATGGATAAAATAGATTCATTAAATCAAGTCGCAGAATTTCATAAAACATTCAGGCATCCAATATTGGAATCTCCGCAGATCCCGTCTGCTGAGCGATGTAAATTGAGGATCTCCTTAATTGCTGAAGAATTGAAGGAACTTGAAGAGGCAATTGAAGAGGGAGATCTTGTCGAAGTAGCTGATGCACTTTGTGATATTCAATATGTCCTTTCTGGTGCTATTCTTGAATTCGGGATGGGGGAGAAGTTTAAAGAAATGTTTGACGAAGTGCAACGATCAAATATGAGTAAAGCTTGTGATTCCGAAGGCGAGGCATTGGAAACAGTGAGTTTTTATCATGACAAGAAGGGAACGGATGCCTACTATGCGGAACGTGATGGAAAATACCTAGTGTATCGAAAAGGAGACAAGAAGACGTTGAAGTCGATCAACTATTCACCTGCAGACTTAGAGTCCATTCTTGAAGAGGACTAGCAAAGAATATTAGCTGACTCCAGTTTTTTACTGCTAAATGACAATGAAAAATTGAGATTGAACGAACGCTAACTAATACAAAAAACAGAAAAAGCAACCTGCTATCAGGTTGCTTTCAAACACTTTCTAGTGTTTATTGTCTTAATCGACTTTGGTCATATAAACGTTGCGATCGTCTTCGTGCTCCTCACTTACAAGAAGACCATCAATCAACTTCCATTCGTCATCATCTGCTGAAATGCTGAATGTGTCGTCATCGTCGTCAATGTCCTCAATAACAAGGTAACCACGGTTGTTTATGTACCAGTTGCCTTCATCTTCTTCTACCTCACCATAGGCTTTCACGGTGACATTTACTTTACCTCTTTTTTCAAATTCAAAGTAGATTTCGATATTGTCCATAACCCCAGAAACTAGACCGGAAACTGCATTGATGATCACCTCCTCCAGTAGTGTTTCTGCCTCGTCTGCTTCTTTGTCAAGTTCTTCATCAATTTCTATAATCAGTTTCCAGATTCCCAAGACATCTTTTTCTTCTACTCTTTGCGCCTGCGTACTAAAACCTAGTAGTAGTATCAAGCTTAGTATTGTTAGTGATTTTGGTTTCATTGTTCTATTATGTAATACAAGGTACTAGTTATACTCATTCGTGATAGAAAGGTTTCATTTTGCCATAATTAGCAAGCTACAAGTTTCAAGTGGTTGTTATATAGCTTGTAGCTTGAAGCATTGAGCTTGTCGCTTGTACCTCAAAGTTCTAAATTTGCATTCGATTTCAATGAAAAAATATGTTTGATAATTTAAGTGTAAAGCTCGATCGAGCATTTAAGACGCTCAAGGGCCAGGGGCAGATCACGGAGATCAACGTGGCATCAACGGTAAAGGAGATAAGAAGAGCCTTAATTGATGCCGACGTAAACTTTAAGGTAGCAAAGGAGGTAACGGATAAGATAAAGGAAGAAGCGCTTGGTCGGGATGTTCTGATTTCTGTATCCCCAGGACAACTACTTACCAAGATCGTAGCGGAGGAGCTTACCGCCTTGATGGGGGAAAGTAATGTCCCTATCAGTCTAGATGGTAATCCAAACGTGATTTTAATCTCGGGGCTTCAAGGCTCAGGTAAGACCACATTTACTGCCAAGCTTGCGAGTCTTCTGAAGAAGCAGGGTCGAACGGTCTTACTTTCTGCATGTGATATATACAGACCAGCCGCTATTGATCAACTAAAAGTATTGGGTGAGCAAGTTGGGGTTGAGGTCTATGCCGAGCCGGAAAATAAGAATGCGGTGGAGATTGCGAAAAATGCGATCAAATATGCCAAAGCAAATGGCAAAAGAACATTGATCATTGATACAGCTGGACGCCTGGCCATCGATGAGGAGATGATGAACGAAATTGAAACACTGAAGAGAGAGGTTCAGCCAGCTGAAACTCTTTTTGTTGTGGACGCAATGACAGGACAGGATGCTGTAAACACCGCGGCGACCTTCAATGAGCGATTGAATTTCGATGGAGTTGTCCTGACGAAACTGGATGGCGATACCAGGGGTGGAGCTGCTTTGTCAATCCGAAAGGAAGTCACCAAGCCTATCAAGTACATAGGTACAGGTGAAAAAATGGACGCGATCGATCTATTTCATCCAGATCGGATGGCGAATAGAATACTTGGAATGGGGGATGTGATAAGCCTGGTTGAGCGAGCGCAGCAGGCCTATGATGAAGAGGATGCTAGAAGAATCAACCAGAAGATCAGAAAGAATCAGTTTGGATTTGATGATTTTCTTTCCCAGATGGAGCAAATGAAGAAAATGGGAAGTATGAAAGATCTTATTGGCATGATTCCAGGCATCGGGAAAGCTGTGAAAGACATTGATATTGATGATGATTCTCTAAAGCCGATTGAGGCGATCATAAAGTCTATGACACCAACGGAACGGTCAACTCCTGAGCTGCTAAACGGTCCAAGAAAGCAGCGAATTGCCAAAGGTAGTGGTACTTCTATACAGGAAGTAAATCAATTAATTAAACAGTTCGATCAGATGCGCAAGATGATGAAGATGATGAATAGGTCGGGAGGTAAGCGAGCGCTGGCAAATATGATGGGAGGGATGAAGTAACTATTCTGACTTCAGCAATACTTTCATCATTCCTTCAGCAGAAATCTTTCCTTTCTTTTCGATAAACTCTGGAGGTGTGTCATCACCAATCTCAAAAGTTATTCCTGGAACGTTGAATTGCGTAATAAACCAACCCTTTGATACTGGCGACCCTAAACCAGAAGGCTGATCGTTAATTTCATACCCTTCAATGTTATCACGAATATAGCCTAGCCAGTCGTCTGTGAAGGCTGCATAGTTCGTTTCTAAATTTCGAGCCGTAGTATAATACACGTCATAGTAGGTACTATGAAAATCGAGTCCTGCCGCCACTTCAGAATTATTCTCTTTAACAGTCCGTACTATGTGATCGGCTATTTGCTTGATTTCTGGTTGCTTGTAGTAAGCCCAGTCTCTGTTGAGATCAACTCCACCAGTATTGTGCCTCCAATGCCCCATGTCCACACCATCTGGATTCAAGAGGGGATAGATATGGACTGTGTGCTTTTTTAGAAATGACTTGCTCAACTTCGAGTTATCAGCGAGTCTGCCCACAAATGCTTTCAAGGCGTAATAGCCAGTAACTTCAGGCGGGTGCTGTCTGCTGATCAACACAACCGTTTTTTTTCCAGTGCCAAGTTTGATGTGAAACAGGTCGCGACCCATTCGGCTTTTTCCGATAACATCAAATGATCCGACTTTGTTTTTCGCAATGTCTTGACTCCACGCTCTGACGTCTTGAGATGTCTCCAGTGGCTGTGCAGAAATCCAGGTAGTGTCTGGACTAACCTCAAAGGTAAATGTAAATGAAAGCGTGTCATCTGCTAAAGAAATCATGGATTCATCTATTCTTGTCCACGACCTTCGATCATCACTGACCTTAGGCCAATACCTATGCTTGTACTTTTTATTGTAGTCAATTGTAACTGTTACGGTCTTAGAGATTCCTGTTGTCCAGGTTCGGAAGGCATACCAAGGACTGCGATTGATTGGCTCGTTTTCAGGTGTTATTAGAATTTTTACCGTTGAGTCGTTCGTAAATGAAAGACCATTTATTCGAGCGCCATCAAATTGGTTATCCACAAAAAGGTCGCCTTGATTGAATGTTTTCTTTTCTTGCACAGAAATTTCCTTATCATCCGTGTCGACAGGATTTGGAAAGTCGTAAGTTGTTGCCTGACCGAAAAGTCCAACTGAAACAACAATTCCGATTAAACTAAGGGAAAATCTCATGACTTATAAGTTACAGCTTTTACTGCTTCTATAGTTCGTTGAACATTTGGCAGAATTTCTTCGATCAATGTTGGTGCATATGGGAGAGAAACGTCTTTGTTGTTGATCCTGTGTATAGGGGCATCTAAATAATCAAAGGCATTTCGCTGCACATGATGACTAATATCCGTTGAGATGGAGGATAGGGGCCATGCCTCTTCCACAATCACTAACCTATTGGTTTTCTTAACTGATTCGATCACTGTTGGGTAATCGATAGGCCGTACACTTCTTAAGTCAATGACTTCTGCATTCACACCTTCCTTCGCAAGTTCATCTGCAGCTTGATCTACCACCTTCATCATTTTCCCAAATGAAACAAGGGTGACATCTGATCCTTCTCTTACCACGTTGGCCTTTCCTATTTCCAGCAAGTATTCTTCTTCAGGCACCTCACCTTTATCCGCATACATCAACTCAGATTCCATGAAAATCACAGGATTGTCGTCTCTGATTGCTGTCTTCAAAAGACCCTTCGCATCGTAGGGATTGGACGGTACCACTACCTTTAATCCCGCGGTATTTGCATACCAGTTTTCAAAATTTTGTGAATGCTGTTGGCTTAATTGCCCTGCATTTCCTGTGGGCCCCCGAAAAACCATTGGTGCGCTGTACTGACCGCCTGACATGGAAAGTATTTTTGCAGCACTATTTATCACCTGGTCGATTGCTACTAGAGAAAAGTTGAAGGTCATGAACTCTATAATAGGACGAAGACCATTGATTGCAGCACCTACACCCAAACCAGCGAAACCTAGTTCTGTAATAGGAGTGTCGATCACACGCTTTGCTCCAAATTCATCAAGCATTCCCTGACTAACCTTATATGCTCCATTATATTCTGCAACTTCTTCACCCATGAGAAAGATGTTTTCATCTCTTCTCATTTCTTCGCTCATAGCTTCACCAAGCGCTTCTCTAAATTGGATCTCTCTCATTGATCAGTTTGATTATTAAATGGGGCTGCTAAATTAGTTTTCGTAGGGGTATAAAAAAAGTCCTGTCTGCAAATGTGCGGACAGGACCTTTAGATTTTTTAAAAATTCAAATTACTTAACAGCTTCGTTTACAGCAGTAGCAAATTTTGAAAATTCAAGATCATTAAGAGCGTTGTCTTTAAGTGAAGGATCAGCATCAACGGCTTTCTTCAAGTTAGAACCAACACCAGCAGCGTCGTTGTTTCGCGCAGCTGCAACAGCAGATAGATATGCTGCAGTTGCACTAAGATCATCACCAGAAACTTGTCCAAATGCAGCGCTTGCTTGAGCATACTCACCACTTAATAGGTAAGCTAGTCCCTTATCTATGTTGGCAGCATCGTCAAGTTTAGCAGAGTTGAATGAAGCTTTTGCTTTGTCATACTCTGCCATTCTCACTTCAAGAGCACCTTTCATTGCGCTTACTTTAGAAGAAACATCGTTTGATCCTCCGCTTACATTACCAAGTGTGGAATATGCTTTTTCATAATCACTTTGAAGTGCTTGAACTGCTCCTAGATTTGATTGTACAATTGCAGAGCTTGAATTTTTGTTTGCTGCAATTTCAAGTTGAGTAGTAGCATCATCCAAGTTGCCCATCTCAATGTAAGTTGCTCCAAGGTTGTTGTGAGCTTCCCATGCGCCAGATTTGTCGGCAGCAGCTTTGTAAATAGCAGCTTTTTCTTCTAATGAAGGAGTCAATGTTGCACTGAACATTAGCTCTTCATTCGTTAGCGTGTCTGCTGCTGCTTCGCCAGTTGTGATAGCTTTAGCTAGTACAGCGATCTGAGCATTAGATTTCTTAGGCTTAACTGTAAGAACTTCTGTCTTTGCAGATCTCAAACCTGGATACACGTCATTGAAGACTTTTTTGTAAGAAGAAATCTTTTTCATTTCTCTCTCTTTTTCTTCAAAAGATCCAGATCCATCTATGATGCTGTTGTACTGAGATTTCGCTGAAGCGTCAATACCATCATATGCACCCAAAGCAGTTCTGAAAGCAGCCCAATCCTGAACGATCGGCTTAAGAATAAACTCGATTGAATCGGCAGCTCCTTTGTAATCATACCTGGCCATTCTACCTCTGTAATAGTTTTCGATAGTCTTGGCTCTGTCTGCAGAAAGGTCACTGTTTATAGTTTCAGTACCTTCTGGTGAGTGAGTACCTGTAATGGATACTGTCCTAGTTACGTTTTTCTCAGCAATGAAAGCACTTAATTCGTCTCTCTTGCTTCTGTTAGAGGTTCCGTCGTAGTTCAACGAAGTTCTAAGATTAGATTTTCCCTGATCAAAGTAGAAGTCTACATTAGTAGGTACCAATTCTTCTCTGTCATCGTATCCGTGTGCGGCATACGATCCGAAAGCAACGTCCTGAACCCACTGAGAGGTCATTACTAAGCCTTGTGCTACAGCAAGTCTTTCAGTTGATTTCGACTTTCCATTTCTTGTATCAGTTGCTACTCCTTGAATGTAAAGAGTGCCTGGGTTCATACCCTCAACATATGGAAATGTGAAGTTTTCACTTTTTCGCGAAGTGGTTGTTGAACTGTTAGGGAAATCGTCAGCAGTAAATACTACCGATCCTACGTTCACCTCTTGATCTCCGTATTGATATATTGTGTTTAGTGTAAAGCTTGTGCTTGCAGGAAGCATTTTCGGAGGAAGGACCGAAGACATTTCGAAAGGCACATCGCCTCCATGAACTTCAAGCGGATTAGGTGTAACCTGAAGGTCATTTTCCTGAGCCAGCTTGATCATCTGGTCTAGCTTACAGCCAGAAAGCAGGATAGCACCCGCGGCTACCGCTATGGCTAGGTTTAATTTTCTCATTTGATTCATTTTTTTAGTTAGTACGAACAACAATTAGTTTTAATCTAAGTTAAGTGTGCAAATTAAAGGAAAAAATACCTTCTCGTATAATAAACATCTACATATCTATTTTGATATGTGCTATCTTTGTGTAACTATTTAGAATTATGCAGGAATTTTTTGAAAAAAACGCGTTTGGAGTCTGCAATAGGCTAGGGGAGAAATTCAGGATTCCTACCTCTAGTATTCGGCTTTTTTTCATTTACAGCTCATTTTTGACCTTTGGGTCGCCTGTAATTCTGTATTTGGCACTTGCCTTCATCATGAATTTTAGAAAGATGTTGAGGAGAAGAGACAATACACTCTGGTACTACTAGAGATCTGAGAACCGATTTTGTTTCCTCACAAAGTACTTCAGTATTATTGAATAATGCTCTGTAATATCCTTGCATGGCTTACGTCGCTTACGTAACGTAATGAATATACCAACCACTACTTTTGCATGAGCTCTAAGAACTGCTAATGCGTGTGGAGCGCCACCCTCAAAGAGAAATTTCAATGCTGCCACCCAGTCCAAAAGGACACGAAGGGGAAATTTCCAGATCAGAGAGCTTAAAGGCATATTCTTAACCAGTAGATTTAGCCCGTTTCTGAAATTTAGGTACGTCTTAAATGGACTTGATTTTGACAATGTTCCGCCGCCTACATGATAAACAATGGAGGCTGGAATACTTTTGATGGAATGTCCCTCTCTTTGGATTCTCCAGCAGAGATCAATTTCCTCCATATGAGCAAAGAAGTCTTCATCAAAAGCGCCTACGTCAAAGAAGATGTTGGATCGAACCATCATACAAGCTCCTGAAGCCCAGGAAATGTCTATCGGAGCGTCGTATTGCCCTTGGTCTTCTTCCAGCTCTTCAAATACTCTACCTCGACAAAAGGGGAAACCATACATATCCAAAAAACCACCCGATGCTCCTGCGTATTCGAAATGATCTTGTTTGTTAAAATCCAGAATTTTTGGTTGGCATGCAGCGCACATACTATTGCTATCCAGGAAATTAATCATAGGTGTAAGCCAGTCCTTTGAGACTTCAACATCTGAGTTCAAGAGTACGAAGTAGTCTGCTTTTATTTCCTGAAGAGCAATATTGTATCCACCTGCGAAGCCAGCGTTCTTGCTCATTTCTATTCGGCGGACTTTAGGAAATTTAGTTTTTAGCAGTTCAAGTGAATCGTCAGTCGAAGCATTGTCAGCAACGACAAGTTCAGCATCTGGTGTATGTAAGATGAGGGGAGGGAGGAAGCGATTCAGGTAATCTCGACCATTGTAATTAAGTATAACAACTGCAATCTTTGACATTTAACCCAGTCCGGAAAGGTCTAAACCGGGAATATTGGGAATAAGACCTTCTGTAGATTTTTTGATATGTTCTTTGGATTTTTCTTCTGCTTCATTCAAGGCTTTATTGGACGCCGCGATGATCAAGTCACGCATCATATTCTTGTCTGTGAGGTTTATCAGTGATTCGTCAATTTCAAGACCGATGATCTCTCTTTGCCCATTGGCCGTTGCCTTCACCATTCCACCACCAGACTCTCCATGGGTGGTGATGTCTTTGAGTTCCTCCTGGGCTTCTTTCATTTTTTGCTGGACCTCCTTCATTTTGCCCATCATTTTCATCATATCAAACATTGTCCTTCTATTTTTTGATTAATGCAAAAGTACCTTTTTGTATCACCTTTACTCCATCGGAATCTTCAAATATTACCTCATAAAGATAAGCTCCCTCAGGTGCAAGGCTTCCATTTATCAAACCGTCCCAGCCTGGCGTAGGTTGTGAGGATTTGTATATCATTTGCCCCCACTTTGTGTAAATGCTTGTTGTTGCTGTTTGAGTTGGTAATCCAAATAGTTCAAGGGTATCATTCAATCCGTCACCATTGGGAGTGAAGGCTTTTGGTATATAAATGATAGGCTTGTATTTATAGGTTATCTGATTTGAGCGAACGGTGGGGCCATTGAGGTACTTAACAGTGGCTTGCAAAAATTGCCGCGTGCCATTCATTGCGTCTAAACCTATATCAAATGAAGAACCAGTTATTGATTGACTAGAAACTGATTGATTTCCTAGCTCATAGGTCATCGAAGTGACCTCAGTGAATGTGCTGGTTGGATCCGTGAATGCGATGCGATAGGAATTTTCTTCAAGTGTTTGTGAAGATAGTAGTGGTGGGTTTGTCTCAGCAGAGAAGAGTGTCTCACCGCAAGAGTCTACATAATCAATTCGGTAAAAGTAGGAGCGAGCTAATGAGCCGATGGGATCAGCATGCGCATCCTGTACAGAATTTCGAAGCTCATAAACGCCTGTTTCTCCGAGCTTTCGGTAAATATCCAAGCTACCCGAAGAGACAGGATCTAGATTTATGAAAACTGCATTTTCCGTATAGCTGGAATATAGGTTACCAAAAGGGGTGGAAGACAGCTCCGTTATCTCTGTGCAAAATTCCGTTCCTGATAAAACTACTGCCGTACAATTATCAACGGCGTTTATCCTTACACAATACCTCGACTCGCCTTTAGAATATGGGATGTCTTCAACAACGATAGAATTGCTACTTATTTTCCCTGTGAAAACGGTGGAGGTCGTGGCCTGTTCAATCTGAACCTGATAGGCAATTAGGGAGTCGTAGGATGATATTTCTAGTTCTAGTGCAAAGAAATCCCGGCACGTCTCTTTTACGGAAGAAGAAGTAATGATCGGAGTTGTTAAAGTTGAGATTGGATCAACGTTGTGAGAGAAAACCGTGCAATTCTCTTTGCCACTAGTGTAGAACCCTTTTGTTTGAAATGATTGCATCGAGTTCGTGGGATACAAGAATGAAGCTGTTTCACCAAAAGCAATATCTTCTGAATCAGTTGGAGTGAAAAATATCCGAATAAAATCATAGACTTCTTCCTCCGATGTGATGGAGATTCCGTTGGCATTACATTTCTCTACTGAGAAGTTTGTCTGTGTCGGGTCGTATACATTAATAGTAATTGTATCTTTTACTGTACTTAATCCAGCTCCGATTATTTGCACCAATTCGAATGAGCCAGAAGTTTGGTAGGTATAATTAGTGGACGTTGTCTCCACAGAACCATCGCCATAAAAGTAGAATCGTGGGGCACTAGAGCCAAATGTATCCAATTCCGTTATGTTGATTTCGAATGGATTGCATCCACGATCAAAATCGACAGCAAAGCGCCCTGCATTGCTAACCACCTGAGCAGAAAGCAAGGATGGAAAAAGAAGTAAAAAGACGGCGACTATCCTGATGGACATTATGCTATAACGCAACAATTAGCATAAAATTAACTCTGAACAGCTTTTATCAACTCATTCATCGTCAGCTTTTGTTGCGCACCTGTGCTCATGTTTTTTAGTGTGTATGATTTGCTTTCCCTTTCTTCATCACCTACAACTACTACGTACGGAGCCTTGATCTTGTCTGCATACTTGAACTGTTTTTGGATCTTGACAGGATCCGGATAGAGTTCAGTGTTGATATTTTGACTTCTCATTTCGATGGCGATTTCCTGGCCGTGAAGAAAATTTCGTTCACTGCGATCGCCATCTTGATGTAGAATCAATGCCTGAAGGGGTTGCGAAATGTCTGACGGAAACAAATGCAATTCTTCAAGAACATCGTAAATACGATCTAACCCAAAAGAGATTCCCACTCCGGAAATATCTGGCAATCCGAAAATATCCGTGAGGTCATCGTAGCGCCCACCACCACAGATACTACCCATTTGGACGGAGGTGGGTTTTACTTCAAAAATAATCCCTGTGTAGTAGGAGAGTCCTCGGGCTAACCCAAGATCCAATTCAGTAGTCACATCACTTTTTCTCGCACCCAGAACCGCCCTGAAATACTTAGCTGCTTCTTCAACGCCTTCGTTTTTCGGATCAATCGTCTTGATTTTGTTTACTATTCTTTCAAGTGAATCGATACTGTCAATAGGAGAGCTTATGAGTTCCATGATTTCGGAGATCTTTCCCTGATCTCCACCCATCTCTACAAGTTTTTCAACGACTTTGTCTGACCCTACCTTGTCCAATTTGTCGATCTCCACACAGAATCCAACTTTTTTATTTTCCAAACCCGCGTAGGTTGCAAGCACAAATAGTATTTCTCGGTGGTTGACCTTAATTACAACATCTTTCAGACCGAGCTCTTGGAAAACATCCTGAATTAGCAGTGTTAGTTCCACTTCATTCCAGCTGGATCTACTGCCAATAATGTCCGCATCACACTGATAAAATTCTCTATACCGACCTTTTTGAGGCCGATCTGCCCTCCACACAGGTTGAATTTGAAATCGCTTAAATGGGAATGTAATTTCATTCCGATGCATGACAACATATCGAGCGAAAGGTACAGTGAGATCATATCTTAGGCCCTTTTCTGAGATTTTTGATGTAAGCTGTTTGCTTCCAGCGCTATAGTCCTCATCAGATGCTTTGCTTAGGAAGTCTCCCGAGTTTAAAATTTTGAATAAAAGTTGGTCGCCTTCATCGCCATATTTGCCAGTCAGTGTCGATAGGTTTTCCATGGATGGCGTCTCCAACTGATTGAAGCCATACCTTCTGAAATTCTGTTTAATTACGTCCATGATGTAGTTCCTTTTGGCTGAAACTTCAGGCCCGAAATCGCGGGTTCCCTTAGGAAGTGATGGCTTGTTTTTAGACATTCAGAATTGGTTTTGGACAAAACTACTTAATCCCCTAATTTTGCACCTCGATTTTAAAAGCATAGACGAAAAATGGCTGTTACCAGACTAGAGCGAAAAGGTAGAAAAAATAAGAACGTTGCGAAGAATAGAGTCAATACGATAAAGCGATTGAACACACTTCCAACGATTAAGAATGTAGATATTGAGGCTATCAAGGCTGAATTTGCTAAAAAAGGAAAAGCGAAAGCTGAGCCAAAAGCAGAAAAGGAGGAGGCCGTGAAAGTGGAAGCTCCTAAGGCTGAAGCCAAAGAAACTAAGAAGGAAGCCGCACCTAAGGCAGAGAAAAAGGCCGCTGTGCCAAAAGCAGAAAAGGCTGAAGCTGCTCCAAAAGCAGAGAAAAAACCAGCAGCTAAGAAAACTGCGGCTCCTAAAGCTGAGAAAGCAGAAAAGGCAGCCCCAAAGAAGAAGGCAGCCCCGAAAGCAAAGAAAGAGGACAAGTAATCTCTCTCGAAAAACACTCAGCCATCCTGCGTCTTTTTGTGGGATGGCTTTTTTGTGTCCAGCTGAATACATTTAGGCAGCTTCCTGTAAAAAGAATCATCGATTTAGGGGTTTATACAGCTACTTGCTACTAAATAGCAAACCTGAAAGACTATGCTGCAAACACTAAGAACTTTTATAGGGGTATTACTACTGTTTTCATGTTTCCCCGGCTCTACTCAAAGTCAAATTCTTGAAGGCCATAGATTGAAGGTTACTCCTGTAAAGGTTCTGAAGTCGAGGCCACAAGTGTATTTGGACCAAAGCAGGACCAAACCTTTTAGATACACGAGCCTTCGATATTATCCAACGAAAATTCATAATCTGCATGTGATTTCGATTTCGCAGCCAAACAAGATGTTCGATGATGTGTACTATGTGAATGAAAAAGGAGAGTCCGTTCATCGCAGTGTAGCGATCACTGCACCAATGAATCGGTTTCCTAATGAAACACACAGGTTTGATAGCTTCAACCCGACAGGAGCTGAAAATTTGGAATGGGCATTCATGCAAGGTTTGGTAGATATGATTTTCCTTAAACGTCGTTGAACGTCACATCTCAGCGATTTGTTAGGTCGATTGTTTTCGTACAATCACGAAGAGAATGAAGTTTATCTTCAGTTTTATAAATTGTCTTTCCATGGTTTTATAAAGAAACCAGCAAGCTTACCATTTCCATCTAAGACCGTTCTGATTTCAATCTGGGCAGTTTCTGAATCGAACTGCCCCTTAAATCGGTAAACCTCGTAACGTGTTCCATCTATTGGTCTCAACAATTGATAAAATTTTAGCGCTTGAAATTGGCCAAACATGCCACTTATCGTTTCATATGATTTTTTTTGAACGTTCTCGGTAAATCCACTAACCATTTCTGAGGTTGCTTCGGAGGAAGTTAATTTGTAAAAACCAGCCTGTTTCTGAGCAGTCAGGATTTTTTCTGTGAGCTCCGTTGCTAATTCAAGTTTGGAACTATTTATTTCAGTGTCTGATACTTCGGTGAATTTTGGAGCCCCACAACTGCTAAACAGAATCAGGATAAGCGGAAGAGGATTTTTCATTTTGTAAAGAAACTAAGAAAAAGACAAATTGGAGGTACCGCATTAGTGTACGCTAAGTGTATCGAGACATCGGCCAAAAAAAAAACACCGAACTTTCGTCCAGTGTTTCGATTAGGTTAGGTAAAAAATCTTTTATTCCACGATGGACTTTCGTATCCTCTTTACTTCACGTGTAATGTCTCGCATAACATCTCTCGTCAAAATAAAGTCTGGGTCATTTGCCATCTTTTCTTCAATCTCCTGAAGGTCGCCCTTGAAAATTTTGTCCAAAATAGATAATTCAATGATCATTCCTGCAATGGTCTCATCGAAAGGAAGGTCTTTTAGGATATTAATAATATCTGCTAACGCATGTTCTTCGTCCATCACAATTTGCACAAGAGGCTCTAGGAGCCGTTGATTCTTCTTGGTATCAGGGAATGTTTCAATTGTTAGCACCGCTTGGTAAAGCCCTTCTACGAAACTACCAGTCAATGCGAGACCTGCCATCGTGAGGTGATGATCTTCCTCCATCTGGACACTAGTACTCAAAAATAACTTTCCAAGTAGCTTTGAGATTTCTTCCTCGTTTTGATCTTTGATGTGCCCTCTAAACTCCTCCAACTTAGACTGATCATAAATAGCAGAATCTCCAAGATTTTCAGCCAGGGAGTGGGATACTTTCAAATAGTCTATGCAATCGTCCTCATGCCCGTACGCAGCTAAATAACTGATGTCTGAAGCATAAACTCCCATTACCATGGACATTTTATCCGTATTGCCTTTGTACAAATCAAGGTTATCAATCTGATTGATATGATCGCGATTAAACCCCGCTCCAATTGACTTAAGCGTAAATGGCACCAACGAAGGGGGAGGAAGGTCTTTGAGTAGCTGATCGATATCGTGAATTGTTTTTTCTTCAGCTAACTCTTCGGCCGAGCGTTCGTCGCCAGTACTTGAGGTGCTCGTGCAGCTGTATAGAAAAGCTGCCGCAATAATCGTGAGTAGTGTGCTGATTGATTTCATCAAGTTAGGTTTCATTAAATCTTATTCAATTTTAATGCTTTTTGATGCCAAAAAAAACCTGCAAATGAGTTTTAAATATTTTTAATTGTACAGGGCTAGTCACATTATTTATCCTCGAATTAACGAATCAGACGGATTTGAATTCGTTTTGGAGCTTTCTTGAATGTGATGTCTCTTCTAATTCTTTTGATCAAAGGAGAAAAAAGATATCAGATCCTTTAGACTTTCCGCTTGACCTGTGAGTTCCTCACTACTACTGGCCATTTCTTCCGCGTTTGCAGCATTTCGCTGCACGATTTCATTTAGCTCTTGAATTGAATGATTGACTTGTTGAGACGACTCACTCTGTTCGCTTGAAGTCCTGACAATGTCTTGTACCAATTCGGAGGTTTTCTTGATATCGGGGACTATACGGGTCAGCAGCTCTCCAGAATTCTCTGCAACAGTAACGCTCGATTGGGATAGTTCATCAATCTCTTCTGCTGCTTCCTGACTTCTTTCTGCCAGTGATCTGACTTCTGAGGCCACTACGGCAAAGCCTTTCCCATGCTCACCAGCTCTCGCAGCTTCTACCGCCGCATTTAGTGCCAAAATGTTTGTCTGACTCACGATATCTCCAATTATTTTTATTTTTTCTGCGATAGATCTCATACTTGAAACAGTGTGAGTGACCGCATTATTTCCCTCGCTAATGTCGGTTGCAGCCTTAATTCCAATTTGTTCTGTCTCTTTCGCATTTACCGTGTTTTGTTCTATTGAGGAAGACATTTCTTCCATTGCGGCAGATAGCTCTTCGGCTGATGCGGCCTGCTGGCTTGCTCCTTGACTGACATCTTGTGACACAGATGAAAGTCCTCTGGAAGAAACTGCGAGATTATTGGAAACAATCATTACATTTTCGAGCACCTCTTTGAGCTTGTTGATCATTTTCTTAAGATCTCCATAAAGGCCTTTGTCCGCTCCCTTTGATGCATGCAGGGAAAGGTCGCCAGTTGCGAGACTCTTGGCGATTTGCGCTGCTTCCGTAGGTTCGCACCCAAGTTGACCAACAATACTTCGTGTTAGTAAAATTCCTGCTGTGACTAAAATCAAGAAAAGACCTACGAAGAAGAGAATGGAAAATAGAGATATCTCCTCAGCTTTGGATAGACTGTCTTGGTATTCGATTTTGGTTTGCTCATAGCTGACAGCTGTAAGCTGATCAATGGCATCACGCATTAAGCTAAAATCTTGAATGTACCCATTATAGTAGGTGGTTTTTAGCTCGTCGATTCTTGAATTTTCAATGTGACTCTGGATGCTCTGAGTATAGCTCTTGACGTTCGACAGACGGTCGTCAAAAATGTCAAAAGCTTGGTGAGCTGTGCCTCCAGTAGATAGATAAACGTTTTTGAAGGTATTGAACCTTGTTTCAATCTGCTCAAGATTTTCATTTATGGCCGCAACTTTTACTTCAAAATCCTCTGTGATCATGCGTGAACTATCGGATAGAGAAATGATGGACTCTGCAATTTCTAATCTTGATTGGTAACCGTCCCGATCTGCCTCCAATAATGAGTTGATGCTAAGCATTCGGTCGTTGTAGATGCTCTCAACATTTGCTTTGATCGAATCTAGGCCGTTGATGTTGTACAGAATATTGGCTACATACAATACTGTGATGGTAGTGAAGGCAATCAATATTCTGTCACGAACACGGAGGTTCCGGAAATAGTTGAATTTCATAGTGGCTAACGTTGCTGGGTACTCAAACCCAAATATGCAAAAAAATGCGTCATATACACGACACTTAAAATGCTATTTGTTCGTGCCAACTGATACAGCTTGATGAAGCCTACTCAGGTCGCCTTTCAAAAATTCGAGGGGTAGCTACAATGACGGCATAGAAGAATTGATTATCCCTGCTAGGAGCTCCGCCAAACATTTCGTCGAGCGTATTTGACCCAAACATTATGGAATGACCAAAAGTGACATTGAAATCCTTTGCAACTGCGTAGCTAAGTGTCAGGTCATTCTCAACGCCCAAAAATGAATCCAACGGGTTTGCAAAAGTAATGTCTATAGGAGCGTAGGCGTCTGCATCTGTCTTGAAGAAATGCACATTGTTCTTTATTCTCAGCTTTGGAATTGGCGCGAAGTCAACCTTTGCATAGTAGTCTTGCAGACCAAACACAGGCTCGATCAGCAAGTAGAAGTAATCGAGATATCCGAACCGTCCATGTCGAAGGCCAAACAGAATGTCATATGTCGAGCTTTTAGTGCTTGGATCTGCCAGATCTCCCAAGTCAGTGCCAGAAACTCTATCTAAGCCCAGAGAAAAGCTCAAATTTTCTCTGGACTTCAGGAGGAGCTGAAGTGATATGAAATTTGCGCTGACCTTTCTGTTGGATTGTTCACGGCCAATTTGCTGGAAAAAGACACCGGTAAACTTGAGTTTATTGCTCAGCTGCGTAGAAGTATTGGATCCAAACGTTTGAGTGTATGCGACTGTAGTGTCCGCTTTTTCGAGACCGTGATTGACTAGCCAAAACGAAGACTTTAGGTTGTTCCATTTCTTGCTGAGCCATAGAAACTGCATATTCTTATAAAGATCTGGCTGAAATAAGTCTCGCTTTAGTTCATTCACACGATTTGCATTGAAAGCCAAGCCAAGGTGGGCCTTAAATGTTCCCTTCTGGTATTTCCCAAGCGCAAGATCATGGGTCAATGTTCCGCCCCAATTGAGTTCACCGAATAGGTGCTGATCATCATAAATTAAAGCTTGTCGGCCTAATTTGACTGAAAAATTGCTTCCAAAGGACTTTTCTAGCCAAGCTCTGAATATGGCAACTTCTGCAACATCACGTCGCTCGCTTACTTCTCCCCAAGCCCTTCTGTCTTGCAGAATCACCTGTGCTTTCAAGCTGTCGGGATTGTTGTAGTTTAAGATAAGTCTGGTTCGTTGTTGTGTGAAAAAACCAGCTTTTTCACCAACATATAGCGGCTGTCTGAAACCTCTCGAATAGGTTGGGTTGAAGCGATATTCCAGATCTAAGGAAGTGTTTTGAGCACTTATTTCACTTACATTCAACATGAGTAAGAGAACAAGAAGGAGGATCGGGTTATGTTCTCTTTGAAATAGGGCGACGTAGATTTTAGCGATAGTCATTCAGCCTCTGGCTTGGTTTCTTGCGGCAATGATAATCCAGAATAAGCAAAAGGAGCTATGAAAATCGCAACCCCTTTTTTCAATGGTTGCACTTTTGATTACTCCTTTCTCCTCAAGATCAATGCGGAGATTATTGTGACAAGTAGGCCCACTGGGAAAATCTCGAGGAAGGTAAAAGCCGCCATTACATGAGGCTTCCTATATGACTCATTGAAATCTTTGATCTCCTGAATTTGCTTCATCTTATCTTCATTTGACGATTGAGTCAGATTCACCACTTCAATCTGCGAAGCTTCATACCTATCCACAAAGTCAGGCTCAAAATTCGGCATGTAAATCCATATCCATCCTACGACATAGATGATTGCTGCAACCAGAGAAATTCCAGCCCCTATTGAGAAACCTCTCTTGAATGTCATTTCATTGTTTTCAGACCTTTTCCTTTCATTTCTGATAGCCATGAAAATGGTACTAAATGCCAGGAGCATTACTGAGTAGCCAAATAGCTCGCTTCCAGAAAAGTAGAGACCTCCCCAAATAAAATAACTGAGAAACCAAGAGGTGATGATAATAAGGCCAGTCATTGCTCCGTGTTTAAATGCGATTCTTGTATTCATAATCTTTATTGTTTTGAACAAATCAATCACTCATTTGTGATTTTTCTTTCATCCTTTCGGGTGATTTTGCTACTTCATCCCTTTGATGGAGCAATCAGCGCAAGCTCTCTAGCTTTTTGTATTGCCTGGGTTCTTCGCTTCGCGTTGAGCTTTTGATAAATTTTGGAAATATGTGTCTTTATCGTGTTGAGAGAAACAAAAAGCTTATCTGCTATCTCCTGATTAGAATAGCCCTGAGAGAGAAGCTCCAGGACTTCTACCTCGCGTTGGCTTAATCCTAGTTTGGCAGGATCGTACCTCTCCACATTGTTTTTCTTTTTGTACCATGTCATGCCTAGCCAAATCCCCATTGCCATAAACAGAAATCCTATCAAAGCACCAAAAAGCTCTATTCGTATATCTTTTACAATTGCCTTGTAATGAGTCACTTCTAGGACAATCATAAGAAGTCCCATCAGACTGCCATATACCAACCAACTTTTTTTCACATCTTAGCTTTGTTACAAATTACCTAAAATTATCATCACAAAATCACACCATCATGCCAAAAAATATCGCTTATACAATTGCAAGGTTCTTGGCTGCTGTTATCATGCTTCAAACATTGTTTTTTAAGTTCACGAGTTCTCCTGAATCAATCTATATTTTTGAGAAATGTGGAATGGAGCCTGGAGGGAGATGGACAGTAGGCATCTGTGAGCTAATTGCTGCAATACTTTTAATTGTGCCACGCACTGCTTGGTTGGGTGGAATATTGGGGCTTGGACTTATGTCAGGAGCCATCGCCCTACACTTAACTGAGTTAGGTGTCGATGTTATGGACGACGGAGGGTACTTATTTTTGCTTGCTATCATTGTTTTTGTTTGCTCGATTTTTGTCATTTTTGTGAATAGAAATAAAATACTTAAGCAAATCATACCCAAAATCGTAGGCAAAAAATGAGAATCGAATACTTCCTTGCAGCCATCATTTTAACCGCATGTAATACAAATTCCGAAACAACTCAAGCAGTAGAAATCCAGGGCAGCCAAATACCCGCTGGAGCTATTTTGCAGGACTACGCATCAATATCTGGGCTTCAGAAGGCTGTGATAAAAAGTGAAGACAAGATTGTTGGGGAGGGTGATTTTTTGAATGGAAAATATCATGGCAGCTGGACAAGTTATGATGCCCAGGGAAAGGTGACTCAAATAACAACCTACCTGAATGGTTTGAAGCAAGGCACAGAACTTACTTTTGATACTCAGGGGTACGTTAAATCAAAAAATTACTTTCATAATGACCAACTAGAGGGTGAGTACTTACTCTATAATAGAAGAAATATTGTTGAGAGAAAGTCTTATTCAGGAGGTGTATTGAACGGAGTGCAACGTAAGTACTATACGAACGGTACTGTAATGGAGGAGGCGAACTATACCAACAACCAAATCGATGGAATCGCCAGGTGGTATGACCAGGAAGGGAATATGACCATTGAATATACCTATGAGAACGGCCAGTTAGTTGAAAAGTAATTTAGTTTTCGTCAGGGTTTTCCGTCGCATTATCTTCTTTCGACATCACATAAGCTGTAATACATCCTTCATTCCCCTCGACAAAGGATAAGCGCATACCACTTGCTGATATGACTCCTGTGGCAGTCTTGCAGACTTGTTCTCCCTCGTCGTCTTGGCAGAAAGTTAAATTCACTCCATCCGAAGCCCATGTTCCATTTTCAAAATCTAAGCCAATTTGAAAAGTATAGGTTGCACTGTCAGTAAAAATGATCTTGTAACAGGTATTGTCGTTACACTGAACAGGTCGTGAATCATTGAGTGAAAAATTTTCACAATCTGAAACGTCAATTCTGGACGCGACCCACGTCCCAATGTATGAATCGGTCGTGTCATCATCCTTGCAGCTAAAAAGAAATGCTATAAATAACAGTGCACCAAATAATTTAATTTTCATAAAACAAAAATATATCAAAATGCAGTCATAAAATTGCATTTATGAATGGTCTTGCTTTTACAAGTATGCGAGTAGGAGAAAGCTACAAGCTGGTTAATTATGGTGAAACGTCCGAATTTAAGCTGGTTGAGGTCTTGAATAGGTATGACTATCTTCTTCGGGATATTCACACGCTAGAGCAGTATAATATGAGCGACCTCATTAAATTCGGCAAAGGGGGCGATTTTGAGTTGAGAGAATTGTGACATTTGAATTTTAAATAGATCCGATGCAAAACCTGATTTTACTATGCGGTGGTAATTCCCCTGAGCATGAAATTTCCATGCGATCAGCAAAAAACATTCTGAAAGCACTAGACCGAGAAAAGTACGTGGTTCAGGTCATTGGAATTTCCAAAAAGGGACAATGGTTTTTGTTGGATGAAAAGAACCTTGGCGCGAGCGTGCCCGACGAAGGGCTCATGGTTTCTATTCGGCCTGGCACCCGTGATTGTTTTTACACTTCCAAATCCAGTCTGGGTGACGTTGATGTTATTTTCCCTATTCTACATGGCCCTAATGGCGAAGACGGATCTATCCAGGGTTTGATTCAAATTCTAGATATTCCGTTTGTTGGACCGGGCATTCTTGGATCTTCGATTTGTATGGATAAAGAACTCACAAAACGGATACTTCGGCAAGAAGGAATTGACGTGGCAGCTTGGATCATGCTAAGAAAAGGAGACATGATTCCTGACTTCGAAGATGTAGCCACAAAACTCGGAAGTGTGGTCTTTGTAAAACCAGCAAATATGGGCTCTTCCGTTGGTGTCTCAAGAGTGACCAATAAGAGCGATTGGAGCATTGCCGTCAAAGAGGCTTTTCGGTATGATAACAAGGTGCTCGTCGAAGAATGCTTGATTGGAAGGGAAATGGAATGCGCTGTTTTGGGAAATGAATCTCCTAAGGCTAGTGGAGTTGGTGAAGTTAAATCTGGTGACGTTTACTCTTACGACGCGAAGTATGACGAATCTTCATCCGCCAAAGTCATGATTCCAGCAGAGGTTTCCAATACAGAACTTGATGCTCTTAAATCCACGGCTGTAGACTCCTACAAAGCATTGGAGTGCGGAGGCCTTTCAAGGGTAGACATGTTCCTTGATGAAAATGGAGGTGTTTTTGTAAATGAGGTGAACACCATGCCTGGATTTACAAGTATTAGTATGTATCCAAAGCTTTGGGAAAATGAAGGATTGGGTTACACTGAGCTAATCAATCAGCTTATCGAACTCGCGATTGCAAATCATGAATGATATTTTCTTAATTTAGGCTGATGAACTACTGGGAAACAATACGAGAAGGTTATTACGGGTATGCTCGTTATTTGTGGGATTCAATAACGCACCCTGGCTTGTACAATTATTTCTACTGGTTGTTTCTTGTATCAGCATTCTTTTTCATGCTGGAATTAATCTCACCGTGGAGAAAAGATCAAGCAAAATTTCGAAAGGATTTTTGGCTGGACTTCTTCTACATGTTCTTTAATTTTTTCATTTTTTCCCTGATTATCTTCAATGCGGCTTCAGATGTAGTGGTTCGATTTTTCAACGAAACGCTCGCGTCGATTGGAATTACGAACCTGGTTGCTTTTGAGGTAATGAGTTGGCCCGTATGGGGGCATTTGTTGCTCGGGTTTTTCGTCCGTGACTTTGTCCAATGGTGGATACACAGATTGCTGCACAGAGTCTCTTTTCTCTGGGAGTTTCATAAGGTGCATCATTCCGTGAAGGAGATGGGATTTGCTGCTCACCTCAGATATCACTGGATGGAAAATGTTGTTTACAGAACGCTGGAATATCTTCCATTGGCCTTGATCGGAATAGGGCTCAGAGACTTTTTCATTATACATATTTTCACGCTAGCCGTCGGCCACTTTAACCATTCAAATTTTAAGCTCAACCTTGGGCCGTTGAAGTACATTTTCAATAATCCACAAATGCACATCTGGCACCATTTTCGGGGATTGCCAGAAAGCAGAAAGTTTGGAGTCAATTTTGGGATTACTTTAAGTATTTGGGATTATATATTCAAAACCGATTACATACCATCCGATGGACGAGATATCGAACTTGGATTTCCCGAAGATGAAAACTTTCCTTCCGACTTTGTGAGGCAAGAGATGCACGGTGTTTTTGGTAAAAAAAAGTGAGTCATCAGGTGAGTGTTTAGATTTTAGTTGGCGATGAATCGAGTCTTATCTAAAGAAATAGATCGCTAATCTAAAATGCATTTTAGATAAACAATTTGCTTTTAAATTCGTATCAGATAGTTCGACTATCTAAGCACCCCAAGCCACACATATTCTAAGATTAGCAGTAGCATTTTTAATCAAAAACCCAATGTATTGGGAGTTAAACGAGCTAGTGAAATGAACATAGTTTTTTCAATTATTTTATCGGTCTTATTCACGCATGAGTCGGGATCAACTGGGGTCGGCAACTTAAATGAACGGCACCAAGCGATGTACTTGGTTAATCTGGTGCGAAATATTGACTGGGATCAAGAAAAGGTAATGATAGGAGTGGTAGGTGAATCTCCTGTGACCGCCGAATTGGAAACATTGGTAAAGAGAAACCCGAGAATTTCAATTAAGGTTTTAGAGAACTTGAGCTCTGTCACTGAATACCAGGTTGTTTATCTGCCTGATGCATCCAATAGTAGTTTTTTTACAACTCAGCAAGAAATTGGGGACGCTCCAGTGCTGTTGGTTGTGGACAAAAGAGAATTGGTAGCTAGAGGTGCTGAGATGGGTTTTTACACGGAAGACGGTAAACTCAAAATTGCGATGAATCAAGGCGCAATTGAGCTTACTGGTATTAAAGTTAGCCACGCCCTGATGGAAAAAGCTGCGCTGAACTGATTAAAATCTAAGCTTATTGAGTTAGTGCTACCCGAACATACTAGGGTATCACCTTATGATCAAATCCTCCAATACTTACAATATTGACAGATTGGTTTGGTGCTATTGTATTATGTTAATGATCAGTACTTGGGCATTTCGGGCTGCGAAAACCAGTCCAGTGAGTGGGTTGAAATGTGAATGAGCAAGGGGCAATCCACTTTGTATCGTTGAAAGTGTTGCTTGTTGAGGTTGCTTAATTATCCATTCCTATATCCTATCAGATAAATCGATTGTACTTGGTGATATTCCACTAAGAATTGGATGCTAGATTTCTAAATAGATCACTGTCTGACACCTATTTTCGCAATAAATACCCAAAATTGGGTATTGATCTTATGTCTATTTATGAGGATCTTCGAATAAAAATAGAACTCCATGAAAACTGTAAGACAGCGATCCAAAGGACCTGAGGTTGAAATACTTCAGCATCTTTTAAAATATCACGGGCACAACTTAAAAGCTGATGGAGATTTCGGTCCTGGAACCAAGAAGGCTGTGATCTCCTTCCAGAGCAAGAATTTTGACTCGAAAGGCCATCCTTTGGCTCCTGATGGAATCGTTGGCTCTGGAACTTGGAGGTCTTTAATTGAGGCAGAGAAAAAACCGAAAGCTTTAAAAGCACCAGCTAAAGACAACCTTACAGCAAAAAGAATAAAGACCATCCACCCAGAATTAGTGAAGGAACTAGAAGATGTCTATGAGGAAATTAGAAATCGAGGCGTGAGCGTACGGTTTACGCAAGTCTACAGGACATTAAAGGAACAAGATGAGCTGTACGCGAAAGGAAGAACTGCTCCTGGACCAATCGTTACCAATGCTCGTGGAGGACAATCCTACCATAACTATGGCTTGGCTGTTGATGTGGTTTTGCTTACTGGTGGTGGTAGGGTTAGCTGGGATCGTGATCTAGATCAAAACAGTGACGGCAAAAAGGATTGGGATGAAATTGTCTTCGTCTTTAAACACTTCGGATGGAAATGGGGAGGGGATTGGAGAAGCTTCAAAGATTACCCTCACTTTGAAAAAAGTTTTGGTCACTCAACCAGGGAACTGAAACGTAGATATGACAAGAAGGAATTTGTAAAAGGAAGCTATGTAAGGCTATCTTGATTAGCTAAGTACCGACTACCTTAATAACTTCTGCTTTCTAAATTCACTTCTCCGCATTCGATACGCGTTCACTGCAGTATTGCCTAATTTATTAGTCAACTTGTGATTAACATATGCGCCAGCAATGGCACCAACTCCAGGGATCAGTTGCAGGAGCTTTGCAAGATCGATATAGTCTCTGTATTCCAACTGGAAGGTTCGCCAATCAAATTCATGAAGATCTTCTGGTAGTTTTTCAGCAGTTTCCTCCCAGTTTTCGATCTGACTATACACTTCATTCCTTCGTTCCTGACTGGAAAAAGTCAGTTGAAAAATGTGCAGGATGTAAACCCTTTCCTTGTAATCTTTTGTGTCATGGCCGTATCGTGATGCTATCTCAAAAAGCATTTTCATTTTCAAACTTAGCCACAGAGGAAAGTCTGCGAGACTCAGTAGGAATCCCCCGAAGCCTGTAGCTGCGCCTTCCACAGCGGCAGAAGATGAGTAGAAATTAATTCGTTCCTTGACCTTGCTTTCGATTTCTTCCAATGGTCTTTTCTCTTTCCTTGCCAGGGTTGTGAATCCAGCTCCAAAAATCACCCCTCGGGTGATCTCTTTAATTGCTTTGGTTATGACAAGATGGACTTTTTCTGGAATGATCTTGTTAACCTTTTTCTGAAACTTCTTGGTTGTTCTGTTCAAGAACGTGGGGCATCTTTGCATAGCTGCTTGCCATTGCTGTAGCTCAAGACTGGTAAGTTGAAAATAGACAGAATCTTTACTCATAGATGTAGGCGACTACAACGAATATGGAAAGAATTCGCTCAATAAAAAATTGACCTTCCAAAGTATTTCACTTGGAGTAGAAGAAGTTTACTAGAATGATTTAGGGAAGGAACTATCTAGAGGTATTGCGAATTGGCTTTGACTGATTGAAAGCCATCACCCAAAAAGTAATTTCGAGAATAATTCCTCCAAAGATCAAGACTTCAACTCCTTGAGTAAAACCGATTGAGTAGCATATTAGTGCGCCTAAAAGAATTGCTGATATAGTCAGAATACGTTTCATTAGTCCTTTGTTTGAAGTATACAAAACGAAGAACAGTAGTCCTGGGTTGATTTTTAATGGCAATATTTTGATGACTTGATCTCCATTCACCCTCTCCATGATTCGTTTCATAGAGAATGCACGCCGGGATGCAGACGTAGGCATTGAAGACGATCCAGCAAATGCGATTCGTGCTTTCCGCTAATTAATCAAACTAAGTCGACTAGTTTTGAGTTAAATACTTAAGAGGGAGATTCAAAAAAAGGATTATAAAATGGGTGAACTTCTAAATAAGCAGTACAAGTTCTTTATGGACAACAAGGAGATGCTGATAGAGAAGTATAAAGGCAGGTTCGTGGTGATCCATGACGAAGAGGTAGTTGGCTCTTTCGAGTCAGATCGGGATGCCTATGTGTATTGCGTGACGCATTTCAAAGTAGGTACATTCTTTACGCAACAGGTGGTTGCCGAACCCTAGCCCAAACTTTCTGTGATAGGTTAGCATATTAGCTTGTAGTAGTATCTTTATAAGGAACAACAAAACGATGAAGACAACTCTATCAATTTTCCTGTTTCTAGCGATTGTAAGTTTAGCCGCACAAGAAAGAGCAACTCCAGATAAAATAGCAACTAGCGATGGCGATCTTTTGATTCAACCTATCGTGCATAGTACCGTGGCAATGAGCTGGAACAATCAGACGATTTATGTCGACCCCTACGGTGGTGCGGAAGGATTTGCAGGGCTTGATGATCCTGATCTCATTTTGATCACGGACATTCATGGTGATCACTTAAATGCGAAGACGCTCGAAGCTTTGAATACTTCAAAAGCTAAGTTGTTTGTTCCACAGGCAGTGTTTGATAAGCTGGATGAGGCTTTGAAATCTCAGGCTACAGTAGTTTCAAATGGAGGCAGTACAAGCTATGCTGGTATTGAGATCACCGCAATTCCCATGTACAACATGCCTGATGATGAAACTTCAAGACATAAAAAAGGTAGGGGCAACGGATATGTTTTGTCTATGGGAGGAAAGAAGATTTACCTATCTGGGGATACAGAAGATATTCCCGAGATGAGAGCACTTGAAAATATCGATGTGGCCTTTGTGTGCATGAACCTACCATATACGATGGACATAAAACAGGCATCTAGCGCTGTTGCAGCGTTTAAGCCAGCGATTGTTTATCCGTACCATTACCGTGGGAGTGGAGGACTGAGCGATGTTGAGGGCTTTATGCTACTAGTCAATGCAGCAACACCCGAAGTTGAGGTACGATTGAAGAATTGGTATCCTGGAAATTGATGGTTCGCCGTTTCGAAGTGCTTTGCTTCATCTTAGCAGATGTTTTGAGGAGGTTTTAATTGCTTTTGTATAGTAGTTTCTCTTTGTTTGATCGTTATTACTACCTGATATCCTTTGATCCGCAATGAGGTACTTATTCTTCACTTTTTTATCTGTTGTCTCCACAATATTATATGCCCAATCCCCTGAGGAGATTGCACAAAAGATATGCTCAAGTTTTGAGAAACGCAGCACCTTCGAGCTTACTGAAAAACCACTTAATCACGTTCAGCAAGGTGTTCTTGTCATGCGTCCCACTCGAATGGATGCTATCGACCTGGAGACGATCATCACCGTAAATGAGATGGGAGGTCGATACGTGAACATGGCTGCAAATCCTGGACGCATCAAAGTATGGAGAGATGACGAAGTAATTTTTGATGGCCGTTCAAAGACTGATGGAATTCTTCAAGCGCTGGACGCAGGGGTGTTCAGGGAAGAGTTTCGCTATCCTCTACCACCATTTCGTGGTGACTATCAAATTAGAGTGGAGTATTACCCCGAAGGTGAAACCAATACTGTCTTCTTGTGGCTCACCGATGAACGGGGAAACATGAAGCACGATCGAGATTTCAGGAGTGATTGGGACTTTACGGAAACGTATCCCTATCGATTTAAATCACGGACGTCAGCAGATGAACTTGATTGGCAGTTTCCAACCCAAATAACCGGGCTGCACTATGCTTCAGAAAATGGAATGAACGACTGGCAATATTCTAACGGAATGATGTTGGATGCCATGTGGAAGGCTTCGGACTATTTTGCTGCTCTTGACTTTAAGGAATTTGTAACGCAGCATCTCGATTTTTTTGTGAAAAACTTCGATCGGGTGGTGGAAGAGAAGAAGAACAGTGGCGGCATTGAAAGCCCATTTAAGCGATATTTCAGATACCAGCAACTCAATGATTTCGGACCGCAGACTGTGCCTTTTCTGAATCTGCCTGACAGCGAAACCAATGGAAAGTTTGTTTCCAAGGGCCTCAACAAACTTCTATACAAAGCACTGAGACTAAATGATGGCTCCTATGCAAGGCTTACACCTGATTCCCTGTCCTTGTGGTCAGAAGACCTATACATGAGCACTGTATTGCTGACCAGAGCATACGCTAAAAATGGAAGTCAAAAGTATCTGCAGGAGGCCATTAAGCAGACCATCTTGTTCAATAAGCATTTAAAGGATAGAAATACCAGAGTGTATGCCCACGGCTTTTTTGCGGAAAACGCTGAGCAAAGTGCAAGCAAATGGGCAAGACCCAATGGACTTGTGATTTTGGCAAATGTTGAGCTGTTGAGAGTCATGCCTGAAAATCATCCGGAGCGAGAATCAATCCTGAGAATCTACCGATCCCATGCATCTAGTTTGAAAGATTTTCAGTCTTTGGATGGGCGATGGCATCAGGTGCTGGATAATGATACGACCTATTTGGAAACAAGTGCTAGCGCAATGTTTGTCGCCGCTTTTGCAGAAGGGCTGCAGAACGATTGGCTCTTTAATAAGGCAGAATTTAAGAAGTCGGCCATTAAGGGCTGGGTTGCTATCACAGAACAAATCGATGAAAAAGGGAATGTAAAAGGGATATCTCCTGAGACTTCCATCCTGTATTCTGATGAAGAGTACGAAAACCTTGAACCGATTGTAAATCATCCCGCTGCTTTGGGAGCAATCTTGTATGCTGCAATGGCAGTTGATAAACTGAATGGCGAATAGCTGATTTGTTGACTGTTGATTGGTTAAATAGATAAATAGTTAATTGGTTAACGAGTTAATTAGAAACTCCTAGACCATTCCACCATTTCCCTATTCCCACCAATTAACTACTCACCATTTAACCGTGATTATGCAATAGGATTTAGGAAAAATGGTTTAACCCTTTTCGAATTGCCTGAAAAGAGCGATTTTAGGTGGGATAAAATTTCACCCAAATGGTTAACCTTCCCATCGAGTATTCAGA
>Ga0316189_10000024_pt1 | contig 131243 bp, 113 predicted proteins | sample LowCovwburrow_MG_FD_204930 | JGI IMG/M metagenome (GOLD analysis project Ga0316189, IMG submission 204930) | Coastal sediment microbial communities from Maine, United States - Lowes Cove worm burrow | ecosystem: Environmental > Aquatic > Marine > Coastal > Sediment | place: USA: Maine... | reverse complement strand
TCTCATGACCCTTCGTATCGAACTACAGCCCAAACTGGATTTGCGCGCGGCAAACTCGCTTGTGGACGCGTTGCGCCATGCAGCAGGCGCTGATGTAATTCTTGATGCGTCAAAAGTTTCGCATCTTGGAACACTTTGCCTTCAAGCGCTAATAGCGGCAGCAAAAGATCACAAAACTGAAGGCACAAAATTTGTCCTCGAGCGTGCGAGCGATACGTTCATCAATCATCTGGCGATCTTTGGGTTTTCAATCGAAACATTTGCAGGGGATGCAGCATGAGCCTTAATATTCTTGCCGTTGATGACAGCCGAACGATGCGTGATATGTTGAACCTCGCGTTGGGTCAAGCCGGTTTCACCACCCATCTTGCCGAAGACGGCGAGCACGGGCTTAAGGTTTTGACACAGCTTGCGCCCGACGCCATCATAACGGATATAAATATGCCGAATCTTGATGGTTTTGGCTTTATTGACGCGGTTCGAAAACAACAAAAACATCGCGGTATTCCCATTCTCGTCCTTACAACCGAAAGCGCACCCGAGCTCAGAGCGCGGGCGCGCAAAGCAGGTGCAACGGGATGGATTGTTAAGCCATTTGATCCAACAAAACTTGTTCAGGCCATAACCAAAGTCGCCGGTTAGGACAAAAGATGTCAGCTTCCATAGCAGAAATACGCGACTCATTTTTTCAGGAGTGCACTAGTCATCTGGAAGCGTTGCAAGATGGCCTATCCGAAATCGAAAATGGCACTGCAAACGAAGAGACCATTCATGAAGTTTTCCGTGCCGTTCACTCCATAAAGGGCGGCGCTGCCGCTTTCGACATCGTTACCCTGGTTAAACTTGCGCACCGTTTTGAAACCGCGCTCGAAGCGGTGCGGAGCAAACAGGCGACCCCGGATAAAAAAGCGGTAAAACTGTTTCTTCGTGCATGTGATTTGCTTGGAGATTTGCTACGGCTGGCCGGAACAGAAAATACGGAAGAGCCAGAAGGGTTTCGTACCTGCCTTTCAGAGCTCGATGCATACATTCAGAACAACGCTGAATCCCCGGTAAAATCAAAATCTACAGAGAAAGCTGCTTCAAACGCACAGGATAGAGAAATCACATCAGTCGGGATCCAGCAGGCAGAGCCAATATTCGACATTATCTTCGAACCAAACTCGGAAATATTTCCATCCGGAAACGAGCCTTTATATGTATTGAAGTCGTTGTATGAGCTTGGACATGTTACCGTGACGTGTGACACCTCAAAAATACCTTGCCTTTCAGATTTAAATCCGGAAACCAGCTACTTAAGCTGGAAGGTAGAGCTGCTAACCACCTGCGATTTAGACGAGGTCAGAGAAGTATTTGATTTTGTCGAAGACCTTTGTGTACTGAATATTTCCGAACGGCAACAAGCGCATTCGCACACCCCAAATCTCGATCTAAGGAGCAATAGAGTAACGGAGCCCGATAGCAACGCAGAGCAGCAGCCAGCCGAGCCTTTTCAGATCACGCAACCGGATGCATTAAGCCGTCAAAGTTCAGTGAAAGCATCTGCAGAGAAAGCACGTTTTGAAAGCCGTCCTCCCGAAGAAATCACCGCACCGGCAGCAAAACCAACGGTCCGCGTCGATCTGGATCGTGTCGACCTTTTAGTCAATCAGATCGGGGAACTGGTCATCAATCAGGCCGTTCTCGCACAAAGCATAGCCACCACAGGCCTCAACAAAGACGCAAGCATATTTGCAGCACTAGAGGATTTTTCACAACTTGCCAGCGACCTTCAGGACAGTGTTATGATGATACGCGCGCAGCCTGTAAAAACACTCTTTCAACGTATGGCACGTGTAGTTCGGGAAACATCAAGAACGACGCAAAAAGACGTGCGTCTGTTGACGGAAGGTGAATCTACTGAAATCGACAAAACAGTTATTGAAGGGCTATTTGATCCTCTAACGCATATTATCAGGAACGCGATAGATCATGGGATCGAATGTCCCGCCGAAAGGTCTGAATGCGGCAAACCAGAAATCGGGGAAATCCACCTCACCGCACGCCATAAATCGGGCCGTGTTACGATAGAAATTTCGGATGATGGCCGTGGCATAAACCGCTCGGAAATTCTGCGAAAAGCAAAAGAAACTGGTTTGGTTGATCAAAGCGCCAAACTTTCCATCTCAGAAGTGGATAATTTGCTGTTTCTTCCCGGTTTTTCGTCCTCGAACAGTATATCAAACGTTTCCGGCCGAGGTGTTGGTTTGGATATCGTACGAAATTCAATCGCGGCGATGGGCGGGCGAATTTTCGTGACAACAACCGAAATGAAGGGAACAGTTTTTAACATTGACCTTCCACTAACACTCGCGGTCCAAGATGGCCTCGTTGTCGAGGTGAGCCACAACACACATGTGATACCTCTCAGCAATATCGTCGAAACGCTGATTTTGAAAAATTCTGATATCCATCTGTTCGGTAGCTCAACAAAAATGATCAAAATACGCGATAAATTTCTTCCGATCATCGACCTCGGGGCAGCTCTCGGATATCGCAAGCGGAAATCACATTTTGATGGGTGTATCGTTCTTCTCATTGCTCAGGAAGAAAACTATTTTGCGCTGATTGTTGACACAATTATTGAGCAACGCCAAGTCGTTATTAAAGCATTACAGAACAACATCGGTACGTGCCCTGGCGTCTCTGGGGCAACAATTCTTGGCGACGGTAAAATTGCCCTCATCCTTGATCCGATTGACATCGTGAAAACCACTGCGCCTCAAAATCGATTTCGCAAAGAAGAGTTTTCTCTAGCAGGTTAAAAAATGCACGAAACAAACAAACTGGATAGACCAGCCGATTCCGAACTTTTATCTTTCTGGGTCAACGGCCAGGAATACACTATTGACGTCATGTTCGTGCGCGAACTTCGCGGTTGGTCTAAATCAACACCGTTACCCCACGCGCCAGATTTTGTTCACGGCGTTATCAACCTTCGCGGGACTATATTAACCGTACTGGATCTCGCGTGCAGGCTTGGACTTCGACCCATCAATGCGACCGAGCGCAATGTAATCATTGTTGCTGAAATACAGGGTGAAATTGTTGGGCTGTTGGTTGATCGTGTTTCAGATATTTTTTCCATACCGACAAACAGCCAACAAGCCTTGCCGGATATCGGCTCAGGTTCAGGTCAAAGGTTTGTAACCGCGATTCTCACAATAGAGGATCGTCTGATAAGGGTGCTTGATCTGAATGCCATTGTAAACGTCGACGCTGCAAATGCGGCATAAGCTAAATCGAGAGAGTCTAAATTTTGATCGCCCCAATCTTGACTGACAGGGATTTTCAGGCAATTTCAAATCTTGCCCTGACAAGTGCCGGACTTTCATTCTCAAAGGAAAAACGTCCAATGATTCGAAGCCGTCTGGCCAATCGAATCCGTGTATTGCAACTCTCAAGCTTTTCAGAATACTGCGACATTCTAAGACAAAAAAACGCTGTCAGGGAACGTCAGCACATGATTTCCGCGCTTACAACAAACGTGACGCGGTTTTTTCGGGAACCACACCATTTCGATCTTCTGCGCCAAAAGGTTCTTCCGCCTTTGGTTGCGAGTTTAAGGAAAGGCGGAAGCGTCAGGATTTGGTCCGCAGGATGTTCAAAAGGACAAGAAGCCTATTCAATTGCTATGACTTTGCTGGATCTTGCGCCCGACGCCGCTTCTTTGGATGTTAAGATTCTGGCAACAGATATCAATCCAAATGTTGTCAGAACTGGCCACAATGGATGTTACCAGATCCCGGAAATGGCAGAAATAAGTTCTGGACAACGCTTGAAATATTTCAAGTATCACGATCCACCATCGATCAACGAGATGACAGTTCGAAACAGACTCAGAAGATTAGTCCGCTTTCGAGAGCTAAATTTGATCGACAACTGGCCGATGAAAAAGCACTTTGATGTAATTTTCTGCCGGAACGTCCTTATCTATTTTGATGCGCGCGCGCAGCTCTGCTTGTTGCCACGCTTTGAGGCGGCAAACACGGCTGACGGCTGGCTGTTTCTGGGGCACGCAGAGAAACTGCCGGCCGGGTCACAAACGACCTATGAAAGTGCCGGGGTGACAGCCTATCGTCGATACAGCGTTTAAGTTTACTTTCTTTACGGAAGACGATGAAATGCGCAACTGCACTTCTCATAACAAATGAAAAACCTGTTTGGAATGCTTGAGGCAATTCAGTAACGACACCATGATTTTGGTGAATATCACCTTTTCGATCTTTGCGAACCCATGTGCAATCGCATGACCTTTGAGAACGAACTGAGGTTTAAATTTGCATTTTTGTAGGCTTGGAAAGGCTCCGAAGAGAGTCTTGATATTAAAACTCTTTCCAATCCTGAGTGTCCGGTTCGCGATCTAGTTCGTAAGCGACATTCTCCGCAACAACAGCGGATCCGGAATTTTGTGATAGCATTTTGCTTGTTGCATCAATCCTCGAATGTATCGACTGCCCATTAAAGGCGGGGGCAATGATGTTTGACATGTGCCTTTGTGTTTTAAAGAGAGACAGCGTTTGCGTTAGGTTTTCAGCTTCGCACGTCAAAGAATGGCTCGCTGCAGTCGTCTGTTCAAACATTGCCGCATTATGCTGCGTAACCTGATCCAGTTCATTTACGGCCGTATTTATTTCAACAAGTCCAATAGACTGTTCTTTTGCTGAAACCACGATTTCGTTAACATGCATCGAAATATCGCTGACAGAGTGAATTATCTGCTCAAGCGATTTCCCGGTTTGGCCAACGAGTTCCACACCCTGTTTAACATGTTGTCCGCTTTCTGAAATCAACTGGTTGATTTCCCGCGCGGCCTCTGACGATCGTTGTGCCAGCGCCCGAACTTCTGATGCAACAACCGCAAATCCACGCCCCGCATTACCGGCGCGCGCGGCTTCAACCCCTGCGTTCAATGCCAGAAGGTTAGTCTGAAATGCGATGTCATCAATCACACTTGTAATTCTGGAAATCTGACCCGAAGACGTTTCGATTTTTCCCATTGCATCAACGGTTTGCGCAACAATCAGACTGCTGGCCTCCGCGTTGGTTTTGGCATCAATAACAACTTGGTTCGCCTGTTCCGCTCCCTCCGCGGCGGACCGCACACTTGAAGTCAACTGATCCAGGGCAGCCGCTGTCTCTTCGAGTGTTGCCGCCTGCTTTTCCGCCCGTCGAGAAAGATCATCGGAAGCACCGGTTATTTCAGAAGCTTCACCTCTGATTGACGTTGCATTTTCAGCAACGCGCAGGGTCGCATCCCGCAGTTTCATTACGGCAAGGTTAAAATCTTCTCTTAGCTGCTCATAATTTTCGGAAAAAGCCTTTTCAATTTCAGCAGTAAGATCACCATCGGAAAGCGCTTTCAGGCCCACCCTCAATGCCTCCACCACTTCCAACTGAGCGTGCTCCATATCAGCGCGCTCTTCCTCTGACTGACGCATTAGTGTCTGCGCTTCGGTCACATCGTTTCCAATAAGAAGAATTCGAACAGGGTTTTTGTCGCTGTCCACGACCGAACAAAACACCCCCTCGATCAAACCGGCCTTCCCGTCAGGTGGGTTTACCTCAAACCGTCCAAATACCGATCTCCCCGAAAGCAACACATCCCAAACCGATTCACCCTCTTTCAGGCAAACCTGCTCTTCTGTTATGATCCTGTCCTGAGGCAACCCGATGATAGATTGCTCTGAAACAGAAACCATCGACAAAAATTTTGCATTTGCACCAAGAAACGCGCCGGCCAGGTCAAACTCCGCCCTCGCCTGATGTGTTTCCAGCGCATTCAGTATCGCGCGACTTGTTAGCGACTTAGACGCATCGCGCCATTCAACCACCCAACCAACCTGCATTCCGTCAGCATTTGTAATTTTGTCGATGGTATATCCATACCGGTTCTCAGTAAATTTTGTGCTACCACAGAACGGCAAAGATTCGGCTTTTGTTGCGGCGCGTTGCAGCTCAGATAAATCGCCCAGGAAAAACCCCGTGTTATCCGCATTTGAAAAAGATTGGCCCGTTTTCTGTGCCTCGCTCGAGGACCTGTCTTTGCTGCTTTCAAGCAGACGGGTCGCAGCTTTGTTTTGACCCGCGATATTAAACTCATTGTCCAAAATCATCAGCGCCGCTGAAGTATGCTCAAACGCTGCACCTATTAAAGAACTGCCAACAGCAGCTTTTTCCGAATTCGTTGGATTCGGGTGCTGATCTTTCAAAGCCCGTATGATTTCGCCCACTCCGTCTTTCCGGCCTAGCTCCGTTGGTGTAGCGCGAAGATCGGAAAGGTCGCTGATTTCCACCGCATTAATGTACCCAAGAAGCTGTTTCAGAAAGCGGCGTAAAAAAACCGCAGCGGCACAAAAGCAGACCGTTAACGTAATAGCTGCCGCAACGAGTGAATAAAAAACCACGTTCCCGGGTACCGCCACGTAAGTCACAGCTCCAACCCCAGCCAGCACAAAACAGATCATAAGCAAAATCATCAACGGGAGTTTTCTAGGTATTCTGATAGTGTTGAGAACTTTCATTAAATCTCTCCAAAGGTGCGATCGCAATGCTGAGGCAACCAAGTAAGCGGCTTCACCCGATCAATGAAGGCAAGGAATGAAGAATCGTTTAAAGTTGCAGAACCAGACATTGTTTTCGGTGCAGAATGACTTTGCCACATCAGGGTGGTCATTCCTGCCTTGCAAAATTCTTGCAATAATTGGTAATTAAACAAACGTTCAATTTTAGCTGACAGGAGGGCCAGACATTGGATTTTTCCCTGAGTGAAGAGCAAAGCGCAATTTTTGACATGGCTGAGGCCTTCGGTGCAGAGCATATCGCCCCGTTCGCGCGAGACTGGGAAAAAGCTGAGTCCATTCCCAAAGACCTTTGGCCAAAACTGGCAGAGCTTGGCTTTGGTGGCCTATATGTAAGCGAAGAAAACGGCGGCTCCGGCCTCTCGCGCCTGGACGCTACACTTGTGTTTGAGGCATTGTCGATGGCTTGCCCGGCAACCGCCGCCTTTCTATCGATCCACAACATGTGCGCAGCCATGATCGACAAGTTCGCAAGCTCCGCCTTACAGGAAAAATATCTGGCCAGCGCGACCAGTATGGAGACATTTTTTGCCTATTGTCTGACAGAACCCGGTTCCGGTTCAGATGCCGCTGCCTTGAAAACAAGAGCCGAAAAAACCGAACAGGGGTACAGCCTGACAGGCACAAAAGCCTTCATTTCGGGGGCCGGCTATGCAGACGCCTATATCGTAATGTCGCGGACAGGCGGTGAAGGTCCTAAAGGTATCTCGGCAATTATCATTGATGACGGCCTTGATGGTCTGAGTTTCGGCGGTTTGGAAGACAAGATGGGTTGGCGTGCCCAACCTACCCGCCAGGTCCAAATGGATAACTGCACCGTCCCATCAGCCAATCTGATCGGTGAAGAAGGCCGCGGTTTTTCTTATGCAATGGCGGGGCTTGATGGTGGGCGGCTCAATATTTCTGCCTGCAGCCTCGGGGCTGCACAGGCTGCCCTCAATGCGACTTTGACATATATGGGAGAGCGAAAAGCCTTTGGACGCTCAATTGACCAGTTCCAGGCCTTGCAGTTTCGCATTGCCGATCTTGAGATTGAACTCCAGGCGGCGCGCGTGTTCTTGCGCCAGGCGGCGTGGAAGCTGGACAACAACGCGCCAGATGCAACGAAATTCTGTGCAATGGCAAAACGCTTTGTCACGGAAACTGGTTCAAAGGTTGTAAACCAATGCCTGCAACTTCATGGTGGCTATGGTTATCTCGCGGACTACGGCATCGAAAAACTGGTGCGTGATCTGCGTGTGCATGAAATTCTGGAAGGCACCAATGAAGTTATGCGCCTGATCGTTTCGCGCCAGATGCTTGCGGATCGCGGTTGATGGACATCAACATCCGCAAAGAAGGCGTTGTCGGGCGCATCACCCTGAACCGCCCCAAAGCACTGAACGCGCTTAGCTATGACATGTGCCTTAAAGTCGAAAAGGCGTTGGATAGCTGGAAAAACGACGATTCAGTCAAGTTGCTTCTGATTGATGCCGAAGGAGATCGCGCCTTTTGCGCGGGTGGCGACATAACAGAAATGTATAACACCGGCAAAAACGGTGATTTTGACTACGGTCGAAAATTTTGGCGCGATGAATATCGCATGAACGCCAAGATGTTTGAATTTCCTAAACCTGTCGTAAGTCTGATGCAGGGCTTCACCATGGGTGGTGGGGTCGGGGTCGGGTGCCATGCTTCGCATAGGGTTGTCTGTGACAGCAGCCAGATCGCGATGCCAGAGGTCGGCATTGGCCTTATCCCCGATGTAGGTGGTTCTTTAATACTGGCGCGCGCACCGGGACGGTTGGGCGAATACCTTGGCACAACCGCAGCACGGCTTGGCCCTGCTGATGCGATTTATGCTGGTTTTGCTGATTACTACATTCCGGAAAATGAATGGCCAGCGCTGATCGCCAAGCTTGTAGAGTCCGGGGACCCTCAGGCTGTTGACACCCTTGCAATGATAGCGCCGGAAGGCACCCTCGCTAAACAAAAAACGGAAATTGATAAACATTTTGCAGGTGAATCGCTTTCGGATATTGCCCGGTCTCTGACTGCATCGGAAGATGCGTTTTCGGATGAGACCCTTAAAGCACTTAACCGGAATGCGCCTCTTTCCATGGCATGCGCGGTTGAGATCATTCATCGCGTACGTGGGCTCGACACCATTCGCGCCGCTTTGGAACAGGAATACAGATTTACGCACCGTGCTATGGAACACGCAGATTTTCTGGAAGGCATCCGCGCGCAAATCATTGACAAAGATCGCAATCCTCAGTGGAAGCACAAAGATTTGCAGTCCGTTCCGCTGATTGATGTTACGAGCATGCTATTGCCCGTCAAAGACGTGGCGTTGGAATTTGGGGAGTGAAAAAATGAAAATCGGTTTTATCGGACTTGGAAATATGGGTGCCCCAATGGCGCTGAATCTGGTAACCGCTGGCCATGACGTATCAGGTTTCGACCTGACCGCCCCCTGCCCCGAAGGCGTTAAGAAAGCCGCAAGCGGTGCCGAAGCTGCAAAGGGTGCTGACGTAGTGCTCACCATGTTGCCTAACGGCGCGATCTTGCGCGCTGTCGCAGCAGAGATCATTCCCGCGATGTCGGCTGGGGCCGTTTTGTTGGACTGTTCAACCGTTGATGTGGAAAGCGCACGCGCCGTTGCCCAACAGGCCGAAGCTGCCCAGTTGATGGCCGTTGATGCGCCTGTTTCAGGGGGTATCGGGGGGGCCGCCGCCGGCACGCTTACCTTCATGGCAGGCGGGACCGAGGCAGGTTTTGCCAAAGTAAATCCTCTGTTCGATATCATGGGGCAAAAGGCCGTTCACTGTGGTGCATCTGGCGCGGGCCAAGCCGCAAAAATCTGCAACAACATGATCCTTGGCGTCACGATGATTGCCACGTGCGAGGCCTTTGCCCTTGCCGACAAACTGGGGCTTGATCGTCAAAAAATGTTTGATGTTGTGTCCACCTCTTCCGGTTACAGCTGGACTATGAACGCCTATTGCCCGGCACCAGGTGTTGGCCCACAATCACCTGCGGACAATGACTATAAACCGGGCTTTGCTTCAGAATTGATGCTGAAAGACCTGCGGCTAAGTCAGCAAGCAGCCGAAGCTTCTGACGCCGACACGCCAATGGGTAAAGCAGCGACAGAACTTTATGCAAAGTTCGTCGAAGAAGAAGGTGGTCAGGGTACCGATTTCTCCGCAATGCTGCCCCGGTTCGAAAAACGCGCACGCAGCGGTTGATGCAATTTACCAGCTAAATTGCGGTTTCAGTAGCTCGAAGAGGAGGAGTCTCCGCCACCATTCGTACTGCTATCTTGCGGGTCAGCAGCTTGTTGAGTGGCGCAAGCGCTCAAAAAACCTACGACTAAGAGTCCACGCAGTAAATTCTTCATGATTTTATCCCCTTAAAGGTTACCTTGATTTATTAAAATCTGCTGTCGAGGCACAGCTGGTCTGTGTATGCAAAGGCCTTGATTTGAAAATGGAACCTATTGGTAGGTTTAAGAAAACTGACCTTATGACCGAAGGTAAATCCTTAACCGCGTTTGATTTCGACTTTCTTGGACGTTTCTGATTCGGGTGCGGCTTTTGGCACTGTGATTGTCAGCACACCGTCCTTGAGGTCTGCATTAACACCGCTCTCATCTGCATCAGGTGGCATGCGAAAACTGCGCGAAAAAGATCCATACTGGCGTTCGCTAAAGTACCAGCTATCGCTTTTTTCCTCGCGGGACATTTTCTTTTCGCCTTTGACGGTCACAACACCGTTGTCGACGCTTAAATCAATGTCTTTTTCATCAACGCCCGGCAGCTCCAAAGCGATGGTATAGGCGTCTTCGTTCTTTGAAGCTTCGGCTGCTGGTGCGAGCCATTCGGAAAGCCGCGTGCCCATATTCTGGAACGGTTGGTAAAGTGAAGGCCAAAGCCCTGTCGTGTGAGATTTCTCGACCATTGGGTTCCCCGCATTTTGAAAATTTATGCTTTAGACCCTGCGCCAACTCTCTGTTTTCCGCATTGATTATTCTCAATCGGGAACAATACTGCCGCCGCCAAGGACTTCGAAAGGAGTTCATCCCCTCGATCACAACCGACGTCCCGAAACAGAAAACGAAATGGAACCTAAACAGCGACCTGTGCAAGACGACGTTCACGCATGAACGTGAACAGACCCGTTCCGATTACAATCGTCGCGCCCAGCAACATCGGAAGATCCGGACGTTCATCAAAAACCAGAACACCTGCCAAAAGAGAAAACAGTAGCCGAGCATAACGAAACGGCGTTACGACAGCCGCATCACCAATGCGCGTCGCTGCTACAATTCCATAGTAGCCCAAGACACCAAAGATCACGCCGCCTAAAAATAAATAGGTTTCTGTTCGCGTCACCGGCACGAGATCATCCGAACTGATCAGTAACAAAACGACACCCGCAATAATCAGTGACGAAAAGGCCTGAAACGAAACAACGGTTGAAGCGATATTCATAGGAACCCGGCGTGTAATAAGGTCCCGGATTGTTACCCCTATAACCGCGATTAGGACAAAAAGAACAGATGGGTCAAACCCTGAGAACCCTGGCCTGATGATAAGCAATACCCCAAGAAAACCAACGATAATCGCAGCCCATCGGCGCCAGCCAACGCGCTCTCCCAAAAACAATGCGGCCCCCATTGTTATGACCAAGGGCGTAACCTGAAATACAGCGGCAACAGTAGAGATTGGCACAAGCGATAGCGACGTCACGAAAGCAACGGCTGCAACTGCCTCGGCACTTGCCCTTGCAAAAGTCGCACGAGACCAGACATGGCTGGCAAAAATACTGTGGCCTTTCGCATGCGCCAGCAACGCAAAAACCGTTGCACTAAACACCCCAAGCGTGATCAGAATTTGACCCGTTGAAATCGTGTTGGAAAGCTGCTTCACAAACAAATCTTCCAGCGTGAATCCAGCCATAGCGACAATCATCAACAAAATGCCGTTCAGGTTGTTCATTTGTTTTTCCTAAAGAGACAGAGCAGTCAAAATGGGCTCTGCGGGGTCCGCACACGCCCCGCACGAAGAACTGAAATCGCCGAAGCGTGCAAGTGAAATCCGGGTGGAAAATTGAGATTTCCGGCCCGCACCAAATAAGTGTTGAAAAAAGGTTGGATTACGCAAACCAATATACAGGCGTTACCTTTGTCTCTTTCGCTAACGGGCTGTCAGCACTCGAAACCTTTCCAGACCAATATTAGACCCACATGCCAAAAGCCCCACTCTCTGCCCCTCGCACTGTTCGCGTAGGGGGCCGAGCGCGCCAGCCAGCGACGCGGCACAGGCCGGTTCTGGCATAAGTTTCAAAGTCTGAGACATCAGCGTCATTGTCTCCCTCAGATCATCGTCATGAACACGAACAACCTCATCAACATATTTTTGGGCAAGCCCGAATGAATATGGCAGTGCAGTCGGAGACCCAAGACTGTCTGCGATGGTATCAACCTTATCGATAGACTGTGGCATACCCGCCTGCAGACTTCGGTATAATGTATCGGCGCCGAACGGCTCCACTCCGTAAACGGTAATCTCTGGGTTCAAAAGTTTAAAGGCCGCGCTCATCCCACTGATCAATCCCCCACCCCCGACAGGAAGGATGACGACATCAAGATCATCCGCATCCTCGAAAAATTCCTTGGCGCAAGTCGCAGCGCCAAGCGTCATCGAAATTCCTTCAAACGGATGAATCTTAATGCGGTTTTCCTGCTGCTCTATCTCTTCCATCGTTGCGAAGGCCGCAGCAATATCATCGCACAAAACGACATCGGCCCCCAGGTTTTCGCACGCTTCAATGCGAAACGGATCTGCCGTGCGCGGTATCGCAATTTTTGCGCTTACCCCTGCTGCCCGCGCCGCCCAGGACACAGCAAGCCCATGATTGCCACCGCTTGCAGCAACCACACCTGACTTTCGCTGTTCTTCAGAAAGGGCATCGATCGAAAGATAGGCACCCCGGGCTTTGAATGACCCCGCTTTCTGGAACAGTTCCAGCTTCATCGTGACCGTGCTGGCATGGGGTAGCTTTTCCTCAAGCCCCGATTGCCGAACATCTAGGACTGGCGTTCGAATGATTTTCCCCGCCAGCCTAGCCTCTGCAAGCGAAATTGCGTCTAGGTCTACGATTTCAGATGAGTTCGCCAATATAATGTCCTTGTCGGTTGCTTGGTTTAAACATGCCGCTGGCCGCAATCGCATATACCCCGCGAGATGCGCTAAAAATCACTGAACTTGAATGCACCCGTACTGGCAATACCAAAAGCAAGCGCAAGGATATTTACGTGTAATAACCCTCAAAACAAAGACGCTGCCAATTGCTTAAGTTGGCCAAATGCTTCAGCCTTCATCGGGTAACAGGGTGAGGAACCCCAAAATGAACGCACCAGAATATATCTTTGACGCGAAAGAAAAACCTTCACTGCCATGGCACGACGTTCCGCTCATACGCGCGACCGAGGACACCGTTAAGGACTATGGATATCTTGTCGATGACCCCCAGGGTTTTGAAATTGAAATAACGCGCTGGCCCGCGCAGGGATGGCGGCCGGTAGATGAGGAAACCGGCGACGAGGGCGGATGGGTCGAAGGTGTCTTTTCCGGCGAATGGAAGGGTGACGTGCTTTATGGATCAAACGAAGCGGTCAAGGGCAACTATGTGTTGGGATGGTCGACTGATCCGCAAAACGCCTTAACCGAACGGCAGACGGTCCCGCGCGATCAGGTTCTCTTGTGGCACATGAACTATCACCCGGATGGCGGGCAGTTGTTCTTCCCTCTCGATAAAAAACCGTTCATCGTTCCGGTCGCCTTACCGGGGGATGACCTGAAGCCTGAAAAAGTTGTGGCCTTTTGGTGTGACGGGTCCCGTGGCCTTTATATCCACGCCAACATCTGGCACGAGGGCATTTTTCCGACAGAGGACAGCCAGCGGTTTCTGGACAGGCAAGGCAGGGTTCATGCCCGTGTCAGCTGCGATATCGGTGAAGAATTTGGTGTCTACCTCGCCTGCCCGTTGCGCGCTGACAAAATTCAGGACGCTTAGTCTGGCTCTCCGCCAACTCTTTCCCAGAATTCGTTTAATTCATTAAGGTGTGGAAACGGGCCATCCGGAACAGGAACTTCGAGGAAATTACACAAAGGGTCCCATCCTTGCGCCACATCAAAAACCAAAAGCCGATCTGCAGGAAGAGCAGCCTGCACATCCAGGGCACGTTTGCGAAATGCTGCCAAAGCCATTTCACGATCCATGAACTGGCCGTTGAATGTCGTTTTTCCGATAAATTCGCTTGCGGCATCCAACATATCACGGACGTGCGGCGGCAATTCCATCCTCTCATAAACTGTTAACAGCTTGCCGATTGTAGTAGAGAAACTTTTCCACCACGAATCCTCGGGGCGAACGCTATGTATGACCTTAGCATCGGGAAACGTTTCGGATAATTCACGCCAGATGTGGGAACCCGGCCAGTCGATCTGGGAATTGTAACCTGCAAAAAACTTATGCCAATCAATGCGTTCCCCGGCCACAAATGCTTGCCAAACCGGGACTTGGGTGGGGTTATTAAACACTTCTTCCATATGGTGGCACGGCCCAAACCCAAGTTGTTCCAGCGCTTCTTTGAGCGATCTTGTTCCGGTGCGGCCAAACCCCGATCCGATGATCTTAAGTGACATGATAAACCCCCCATTATTTTTAGACGCTGTCTAAATTGATACGCAAGAATAGTCCCTGAAAATCAAATTGCATAACAATTTGAAAATTCCGAAACTTGGAGGCAGTCCATGGGTCTTGAACGAATGTTTCTTGGGAAACTTCAGATTTAAAATCCGAGCTTGCCAGAAATAGCCGCGACGGTAGCTAAATCCTGCACACCAAGCCCAACGAGACTGGCGATGGTTATGTCATCGTCAGATATTCTTCCGTCGCGTTTTTGCGAAATGATCTGGCCGAGTTCTGCTATAGAGCCCTCGCCGCGTTCTGTCAGATATCCGCTATTGTGCAGGTTCCCGTAAACACGCGCGGCATCAACAGCGTCTACTGCAACCACATTTGCGCGTCTTAAACAGTTGATATCCAGTTCTTGCTTCGTCGTATCGTCGGCACCAACAGACATGACGTGTTGACCCGGAACGAGCCACTCCCCCTGCAGTACGGGTTTTTTCGCAGCGGTTGCTGTGACGATAATATCAACCTGTCGAACTGCGTTCTCCAAATCTGTACAGGGACGAATAGAAAGGGCAGGATGTTCATGCAAAAGCCTTTCACGCAATCTCCTAACCTTCTCAGCGTTTCGCCCCCAAAGCAGAACTTCGGAAATATCCCTTACAGTCAAAACCGCCTGCGCCTGTAGATATGCCTGCGTACCAGTGCCTATGATCAAGATACTTTTCGCGTTCGGACGGGCCAGCAGGTCTGTCGCAACTGCCCCGGCGGCGGCTGTCCGAAAATCTGATATCACATGGTCATCGCGCAAGATCGCCAGCGGTTTGCAGGTGGAACTGTCAAACACGGCAATCATGCCCGAAGACGCTGGCAATCCCTGGTCAGCGAGCACCTCTGACCAACCCGCCATTTTTACGGTGAAATAGGGTGCGTTCTCGACAACTGCGGATTTGACGTGAATGTCTGATTTGTCCGTCGGATGCAGCACTGCAATTGGCGCCTGAACCTTCCCTTCGGACAGATCACTAAAGACTTGCCGCATTGGCCCAATCAATGCGTGGACTGAAAGCAGAGGCCTAATGTCTGACGCCTCAAATATGGGTAATGCTAACATGGCAATACCTCAAGCTGACCCGCTCCGACAAAAGCAACAGGCCCTCCAACATGAACGCTGGTTACGTCTTCAGGATCGCCAAAAGCCGTCACCTCAATTTTGCTCGGGCGTCCCATATAGTGACCTTGCTTTAATGAAAAAGCCTCCCCGTCTCTGACAATGCCATGTTTCAGAGCGTAGGCCCCGACAACACCAGCGGCACTTCCTGTTGCGACATCTTCAACCACACCATCGTTGTTCCAATGACGCCCCTCAAAGGTTTCGGGATTGAACAAATACGCGAATTCGGCGCTATGAGCGCGCAGCTTTTCTTCGAGATCGGGAATGACTATTTTTGCGCTATCCAAATTCTGGCGAACAGGAATCACAATGTATTTCAACCCGGTCGAGATAACTTCCATAGGCAGGTTGGCAAAGTCAGCTTCCAAAAGGTTAAACGCTTGAGCAAACTCGGCGCGCATTGCATCTGGAATTCGGCCTAAAAACTCTGGCCGCCCCTGATCAAGAACAGCGGAGTATTTCCCTTCCCGGAATTTTGTCTGTACCTGGACTTTACGGTCATCTTTCAGCGTGAATGTCCAGGTTACATCATCTGCCGAGGCAGATAGACGATGCAAGGTGCAGGCCGCCCCAATTATTGGATGTCCTGCAAAAGGCAGCTCTTCAAACAGGTCGAATACCCGGGCCTGATAGACGTAATGATCCTCGGTCGGTTTGAGAAAAATCGACTCGAAATGGCGAAGCTCTTGCGTAATCGAGAGCATTTCCCTGTCGTCAAGTTCGTGACTCTCTGGAAAGACAGCGAGGCTGTTACCGGAATAAGGTGTTTCTGTAAAAACGTCACAATGGACGAATTTCAATGGCGTGCGCGTGTTTGAAGGCATGGTCAATCCACATTTACCTTTATCTATATTGTATATTATCTATGTAGAAAAATTCAAAACGTCAAGGAGGGGATACGACACCTCATGTGCCCCATCTTTCAATCGACTCCACCCACGGTACGAAAGCGGGTACAAACTTTCCGCCTCCGGCGGGGATATTTAAAGGAAAAAGAAAGCGCTTACTCTGCCGCCAAATTCTTGACCTTCTTTGGGGCCAGAATGTCTTTCAGGTAGTGGCCGGTATAGCTTCGCTCATTCTTTGCAATATCTTCAGGCGTTCCGGTCGCGACGATTTCGCCACCGCCATCGCCGCCTTCGGGGCCGATATCCAGAATCCAATCAGCCGTTTTAACAACGTCCAGATTATGTTCAATGACGATCATCGAGTTCCCCTGCTCTACCAGTTCATGCAGGACTTCGAGAAGTTTCTTCACGTCTTCAAAATGCAAACCAGTTGTCGGTTCATCCAGAATATAGAGCGTCCGGCCGGTAGACCGTTTTGCAAGCTCTTTGGACAGTTTCACACGTTGTGCTTCACCACCTGACAGAGTTGTCGCTTGTTGGCCGACCTTTATGTAGCCCAAACCGACCCGCGCAAGCGCAACCATCTTGTCCCGAATACTTGGCACGGCTTTAAAAAACTCTTGCGCGTCCTCGACGGTCATATCAAGAACGTCGGCTATGCTTTTGCCTTTAAACTTTATTTCCAGAGTTTCCCTGTTGTACCGAGCACCCTTGCATGTCTCGCATGTCACGTAGACATCGGGCAGGAAATGCATTTCTATCTTGATGAGCCCATCACCCTGACACGCCTCGCACCGTCCGCCTTTAACGTTGAAGCTGAACCGACCGGGCTTGTAGCCGCGCGTCTTTGATTCTGGCAGCCCTGCAAACCAGTCACGGATCGGGGTGAAGGCACCGGTATAAGTTGCAGGGTTTGAGCGAGGGGTGCGCCCGATGGGGCGTTGGTCAATGTCGATCACCTTATCGAGATGCTCTAACCCTTTGATTGTTTCACAGGGCGCTGGGGTCTGGCGCGCGCCGTTAAGGCGCATGGAGGCGGTTTTGAACAAGGTTTCGATTGTCAGCGTCGATTTCCCGCCACCGGAAACACCTGTCACGCAGATAAATTTGCCGAGTGGAAATTCAGCGGTCACCTCTTTAAGGTTATTTCCCGTGGCCTTTACGACTTTGATTTTCTTACCATTTCCCTTGCGTCTTTTGGCTGGAATACCAATTTCTCGCGCGCCGGAAAGATACTGGCCGGTAAGCGAGGCTGCGTTTGCAACGATGTCAGCAGGTGTTCCCTCTGCAACCACACGCCCGCCGTGCACGCCCGCACCGGGCCCAATGTCGAAGACATAGTCCGCCTCTCGGATCGCTTCTTCGTCATGTTCAACGACGATCACGGTATTTCCCTGATCACGCAGGTTTTTCAGCGTTTGCAAAAGACGGCCATTGTCGCGCTGGTGCAGACCGATCGATGGTTCATCCAGCACATAAAGGACACCTGTCAGCCCAGAGCCGATCTGGCTTGCCAAGCGTATCCTTTGGCTTTCCCCGCCGGAAAGCGTACCGGAATTGCGCGCCAATGTCAGGTATTCAAGTCCAACATTGTTCAGGAATCCGAGCCGTTCGCGAATTTCTTTCAGAATGGCGCGTGCAATTTCGTTTTTCTGTACACCCAGCTTATCAGGGACGGTCTTGCACCAATCAAACGCTTCGCGGATCGACATCTGAACAACCTCACCCGCGTGCAGCCCGGCGATTTTGACCGCCAGCGCCTCTGGCCGGAGACGGTAGCCACCACATTCACCGCAAGGCCGGTTGTTCTGGTAGCGTTCGAATTCTTCCCTGATCCAGTTTGAATCCGTTTCGCGATAGCGGCGTTCCATATTTGGAATGACGCCTTCAAAGCTGCGCATAACTTCGTAAACACGTCCGCCTTCGTCGTAGCGAAATTTGATTTCGTCTTCGCCGGACCCATAGAGAAACACCTGTTGCACATGCGGTGGCAGATTTTTCCAGGGCGTGTTTTTGTCAAACTCGTAGTGTCGCGCGATCGCCTCTATCGTTTGCAGGAAATAGGGGGATTTGCCTTTACGCCAAGGCGCAAGTGCACCATCGTACAGCTTTAGCGCCGCGTCCGGAACGACAAGCCGTTCGTCAAAAAACAGCTCTACTCCAAGACCATCGCAAGACGGGCATGCGCCGAACGGAGCGTTGAAGGAAAACAGCCGGGGTTCAATCTCTGAAATCGTGAAGCCCGAGACTGGACAGGCGAATTTTTCAGAAAACGTAATACGCTCCGGCACTTCTGGTTCGTCTTCATCTGCACCGGGCACGATTTCGAGAACCGCTATTCCATCTGCCAGATCCAGCGCGGTGCGGAAACTGTCAGCAAGCCGGGATCCCAGACCGCCACGAATAACAAGGCGATCAACGACTACGTCAATGTCGTGGCGGAACTTTTTGTCGAGCGTTGGCGGCTCGTCCAACTCGTAAAACGTACCGTCGACCTTTATGCGCTGGAACCCCTGCTTGCGGAGTTCCAGAAACTCTTTGCGGTACTCGCCCTTTCTGTCACGCACGATGGGCGCCAGAAGATAAGCGCGCGTGCCTTCTTCCATCTTCATGACACGGTCGACCATGTCCTGAACTTGTTGCGCCTCAATCGGCAATCCCGTGGCCGGGCTGTATGGTGTGCCAACACGCGCGAACAGCAGCCGCATATAGTCATATATTTCAGTCACGGTCCCAACGGTGGAACGCGGGTTTTTAGAGGTGGTTTTCTGTTCTATCGAAATCGCCGGGCTTAGACCGCTGATGTGGTCAACATCCGGCTTTTCCATCATGTTGAGGAACTGACGCGCGTAGGCTGACAGGCTTTCAACGTAACGACGCTGGCCTTCAGCATAGATCGTGTCAAACGCCAGCGATGATTTGCCAGAACCCGAAAGCCCGGTAATCACAACCAGTTCGTCGCGCGGAATATCGACATCAATCGATTTCAGATTGTGTTCGCGTGCTCCGCGCACTTCGATTTTTTTCAGATCCGCCATAGCAGCCCTCGTTCATCAGTCCTTAACAGATAGGGTACCTTTGGTGAGTCTCCAATTAAAAAATGAGAACAAAGACGGAACTTTTGAAGAATTGCGGGAATTCGCTTCATCAAGACATCTGAAGCACCAGGCTAATCAAACTATGGGAAGAAACTGTAAATCCATAAACCGCCAAATATCTGCTTTGCGGCCAAAGCTGACTGTGGCTTCGCAATGGATTAAAATATGAAATCATACGTTCAACGGCAGCCTTGCATTGGGGGATATTCAGACCAAAGCTAGCAGACAGGGACGTTCTGAAATGCGTAGCGAATAGAAAGGAGCAAGAGAATGGGGTTCTTAGCGGTTGGGAAGATTTATTTTTATTTAATTCTTGTCCTGTTCCTAACGGTCACATCAGGCGTCATGCGTCCTGCAATGGCACAGGAACTCGACGGTGAAACGCTTACAAAACTGGCGCTTGGAGGGATATGGCAGGCTGAACACGCTGAATATGGATTCTGGAATTGGAATGCTAGTGGATCAGTTTGTTTGAGACTCGACAGCGCAGATGGCGATTGCTTTGATACAGGGACTTGGGAAATTAACGACAATGTACTTTGTTATGAGTTGACTACGTGGGGTGAATCGGCGGGAGACCGCGTCAATTGTTTCACGGTAAGTGCTCTGGAAGACAATCGCTACGAGACACTTTTTCATGGCAGCGCCATGGTCTCAAGGATGTTTGCCTTCAGGGTGTTAAAGTAACCAAGTAACCGACCGCACATGTAGTCGGGTCCAGCCCATCTACCAGACCTACATCTACTACCAAGAAAAGTGCCGAGACTGCTCCAAAACCTCGAACTGCGTGAGAATCTGGGTGACTATCTTGGGCTCGTTGCAGTCATCTAACGCCTTTCTCAGTCTGTAGGCTCTGGACCTAAGAACAAAAACTGCCCTGAGTTAAAACCAAAACGACCCGCGAGTTTTACGCGGGCCGTTTCAACAAATTATAGAATGAATCAAATATGAATGACGCGCCCATAGGCATCCAGCACGGATTCATGCATCATCTCTGACAGGGTCGGATGCGGGAAGACGGTGTTCATCAGGTCTTCTTCCGTGGTTTCCAGCTGGCGCCCGACGACGTAGCCCTGAATAAGCTCTGTCACCTCGGCCCCGACCATATGCGCACCGAGCAGTTCGCCTGTCTTCGCGTCAAAGATCGTTTTGACCAGCCCTTCGGGTTCCCCGAGTGCAATTGCCTTGCCGTTCCCGATGAACGGGAAGCGGCCAACCTTGATCTCATAACCCAGTTCTTTCGCCTTGGCTTCGCTATAGCCGACACTGGCAACCTGCGGATGGCAGTAGGTGCAGCCAGCGATGCTTTCGGGTTTAACCGGATGCGCGTGTTTACCGGCAATCAGGTCTGCGACCATCACGCCCTCGTGGCTGGCCTTATGTGCAAGCCACGGCGCACCGGCGATGTCGCCAATCGCAAAAAGCCCGTCGACGCCCGTGCGACAGAATTCATCCGTCACAACATGGGTTCGGTCGAGTTTCACGCCAAGCGCCTCAAGCCCTAGGTTTTCGACATTGCCGACAATGCCAACCGCAGAAATCACCGTATCAAACTCTTCTTTGACAATCTTGCCGCCCGTTTCGATGTGGGCCGTAACCTTGCCTTTGCCGCGGTCAAGCTGCTTGACCATGGCCTTTTCCATGATCTTCATGCCCTGCTTAACGAACTGTTTCTTGGCAAATGCGCTGATCTCTGCGTCTTCAACAGGCAGCACTCTATCCATCACTTCGACAACAGTCGTATCGGATCCGAGGGTATTGTAGAAACTTGCGAATTCAATTCCGATTGCGCCCGAGCCAATGACCAGGAGTTTTTTCGGCATCCGAACCGGGTCAAGCGCGTGTTTATAGGTCCAGACCAGATCACCGTCAGCCTCTAGTCCCGGCAGTTCGCGCGCCCTTGCACCCGTCGCCAGAACGATATTCTTGGCTGTCAGTTCTTCGACACCCTTATCAGTTTTCACGCTGACCTTGCCCTTCGCAGGCAATGTGGCTGTCCCCATGAAAACGGTGATTTTGTTCTTCTTCATCAGATGGCCAATGCCAACCGAAAGCTGCGCTGCGACACCGCGTGAACGTTTCACAACAGCCTTAAGATCATAGCCAATGTTATCTGCCTTGAGGCCAAAATCCTTGGCCCGTTCCATAAGGTGAAAAACTTCGGATGACCGCAGCAGAGCCTTGGTTGGAATGCATCCCCAGTTCAGGCAGATACCGCCCAAGTGCTCACGCTCCACAATCGCGCAACTCAGCCCTAACTGGGCGGCGCGGATCGCTGCTACATACCCGCCGGGGCCAGCCCCAACAACGACAACATCGAATGACTTGGCAGACATCTGCGCCCTCCGTTAAAAAAGTAGTTTGATATTAAACTATCCGGAGCGCAGCAGCAACCAACCACACTAACGCCTTAGTGACGCAGCCTTAAGTCGTTGGTTTATAAGCTAAAATACTAAGCTTGTACCAATTCAACCGCTTTACGATACCCACCTTCAGCCAAAAATGCGGCTTCCGGCGTTGTGTCAGCACGTTCCAAAACTTCATTTCGGTAAGGGAATCGGCCGAACTTACGGATCACTTCCCGATGCGCTTTTGCATGCAGGAGGTTTTCCTCTTGTGTCTCAGGCATTCGCGTCAGCATCAGACGTACGCAACGTTCCTGATCACACAAGCATTCTGAGTGCATCAGCGGCAGATAGAAGAACTGCCTTTCAGGTTCCGGAACGCGCATGTCCCATCCCTTATCAATCGCCTTTTTCGCAGCCGCACGCGCCAATCCATCCGTCGCAAATGCGCGGCTGTCATTTCGGAACATGTTTCGCGGGAACTGATCAATAAGTATCAGATATGCAAGTGTGGTTTCTGAGCGCATTGCCCAATCCGCCATCTTGCCTTCTTTCGCCGCATACCAGGATTTTTCAAACCTGTTACGGATTTTGGTATCAAGCGCTACCCCGCCCTCGTACCAACCATCTGGACCGACTTCCTTAAGCCAAAAATCCAGCACTTCACTTGGGTTCAGCATCGGACCCTCCTCCGTAGCAATAAAACCCCCTAGACATAGGAAGCGTTACAAAACATTTACACATTTACAACATTAATTTTCATCGAGATTCAGATTGTTGCTTTCTTCATCCATCGACGCCTCTATGAATATCTCCTGGGCAACTTCAAGCGCGACAGGAGATGAGGAAGGCATGAGAGTCGCATAAGAAACGGTATCTTCCACATTTGCCGCTGGTCGCTGCGTCATGCGATAGGCCGAGTAGGCCGCAAGCGCAAGCAGCAAAACCACCATAAACATGAAATATCCATGCGCCCCGATCATCCCCATCAGCCATCCTGTTATGACTGGTCCCGCGATTGCGCCGAGGCCATTCACAAAAATCAAACCTCCCGAAGCAGAGGCCATGTCCTCGTGTTCAAGAAAGTCATTCGTATGCGCGATCAGCAGCGCGTAAAGCGGGTTCGAGGTTCCACCAATCAAAAACGCGGAAATCAGCAAAACCTCAAATATGCCGCCCGCCAGGAACCCGATAAAAGACGCCAGCCCACCAATCAGCGCGACCACGGCAATCAATATCCGCCGGTCCATCCTGTCTGACAGCCAACCAATCGGATATTGCAACAAAAGAGCACCGATGTAGAAGGCCGACACGAACAGCGAGATTTTACCAAGCGACAATCCGATTTGCGCACCATAAACGGCTGACATCCCAAATTGCGCTGAAAAGACACCACCAAGTAGAAACTGTCCTGTGCACCCCAAAGGAGATCGTGAGAACAACTCTCTCAGCGACATAGGTTTCGTTGTATCAAACGCAGGTGTCGGACTGATTGACAGCAGAATTGGTGCAAACGATATCGAGACCAGTACGGATGGAATAATGAAAAGAATGAACCCTGAAGGATCGCCCGCCGCGATCAGCGCTTGTGCAGAAACGATCCCGATCATCTGCACCATCATATAGAGCGATAGCGCCTTACCCCGATTTTCGTTTGTGGCTGCGTTGTTAAGCCAGCTTTCTGCAGTGACATACACACCGGAAAAGCAAAACCCGATCAGAACACGCCCCAATGCCCATGCAATTGGGTTGGCAAAAGAGGGGTACAAGATAAGAACCGCAGAAATAAATGACGCAAGTGCTGCAAAGACCCGCACATGGCCTACTCTTCGGATCATTTCGGGTGCAAGGCGCGAGCCACCGAGAAACCCGACAAAATACGCGGACATGACGATAGACATCTCAAAGGTCGAGAACTGCTCAAGCGCGCCGCGCACACCCAGCAACGTCCCCTGCATACCGTTGCCGACCATAAGCAAGGTCATACCAAGCAAGAGCGCCCAAGAGCTTCCAAGCACCTGTATCATGTTAATCCTCGCGCGTATTTAAGGGGGGTGTACCCACATTCTGGGCGCGCATACCACATCGATACGACATTTAAAGTCGCCTTTTGCTTTCAGGCACCAGAAAAGACGCATCGCCATAAGAAAAGAACCGATATTCCTTCGAAATTGCGTGTGCGTAAATTTCTCGGATTTCTTCGACTCCCATGAGTGCTGAAACAAGCATCATGAGCGTCGATTTCGGCAAATGGAAATTGGTCATCAGCGCGTCAGCAGCGCGAAAACTGTAACCCGGCGTTATGAAAATATCGGTATCGCCACGCCGCGCTTGCATCTGGCCATCTGGCGAGGCGGCAGATTCTATTAATCGCAGTGCAGTCGTTCCAACCGGGATTATGCGCCCGCCTTGCGCGCGTGTCTCGTTTATTTTATCTGCGGCTTTCTGTGATACCTCGCCCCATTCAGAATGCATCTTGTGGTCGCGCACATCGTCCACTTTTACGGGCAAAAACGTTCCGGCGCCGACATGTAACGTTACGTAGGTGATCGAAACACCTTTCCGGGAAATCTTCCGAAGCAAAGCCTCATCAAAATGCAACGAAGCCGTCGGCGCAGCGACCGCGCCTTTTTGGCGGGCAAATACAGTTTGGTAGTCAGATTTGTCCCGCTCGTCCGCAGCGCGTTTTGCCGCGATGTAGGGCGGCAATGGCATAGCACCGGCAACAGCAAGTGCATTGTCAAAATCCTGACCTGTCAAATTAAACTCAAGATGGGCAGCGCCCTCATCTTTGGCTTTAAGAACTGCTGAAAGCCCTGAAGAAAACTGAATTTCTTCGCTTTCCTTCACTTTCTTGAGAGGTTTTACCAAGGCGCGCCACGTGCCGTCACCACGCGGGTCCAACAAGGTGACTTCTATTTTCGCTTCGGTCTCACCCTCGGCACCCAGGCGGCGGCGCACACCGAAAAGGCGCGCTGGAATCACCTTTGTATCATTCAAAACCAACCGGTCGCCTGCCCGCAATAGATCGGGCAAGTCATAGACATGTAGGTCGCGAATACGTCTGCCTTCGGCAACCAGCAGACGTGATGCAGAGCGTGGCTTGACCGGCCGCGTGGCAATCAGTTCCTCCGGCAAGTCGAAATCGAAATCCGAGAGTTTCATTCGTCGACCTTTGGTGGCGGGCGGCGGAATATTTCGCGAAACATGCCGGGTGTAAAAATCGACAGTGGGTTTACCGAAACGCTTGGGTCATCCGATGATCCGGTAAGGCGATAATTGAAGCCAAATATCCCCTCGCCCCGGCGCGTGAAAATCGCCCCGATGCCGTTCACAATGTAAACTGGTGAAATCACACCCTGCATATCCAAAAGCTTTGTTCCCAAGCTATACACGCCGTCCATCGACACCCCGAGAGAGGCACCAACTGCGCTGCCTCTCGTGATAACAACCCGGGTTGGCGTCAAGCGGAAATTGGCTTCGACATCGCTAAAAACGATACCTTGACCATTCAACTGTTCCAGCAATCCGATAACACTTATTGCGCCCAGCAAATCCGCCAAGGCAGGGGCGTCCCGAACACGAACGGTTGTTGCTGTTAATCGCCCATTGTAACTACCTGTTTCCCCAAGTGGGATCAGGATCAGATCCATATCCCCGCCATGTGCTTTGTCCAAAACACCTGCGGCGCGCATAACCGCCCCCGCGTCCGAACTTCGAATCCTGATAGCGGTTCCGCCTTCCTGAGGGGCCAGTGTCCCAAGAATATCCACCTGGCCATTCACTTTCGCCTGAAATGTTCCGTTGAAAGCCGGGCTTGTCTGAAAATTTCCGCGCAGGCCTGTCAGCGTAATCCCCTCAGAGACAACAAGACGATCCAACGCAAGAGAGATAGGCCCGCCCTGCCCGGTCCCGCCTCCGCGACCAAAGGTTGTTTGACGAATATCGATCATGCCGCCTTCGACCGATACGGCCGGCGTAAGTCCGATGCCGCGTCCGCGTAGCACAACTGGTGCGTTTAACCATTGTCCGACCCGAACGCTTGAAAAGCGGGCAGCATCCAAAGCGCCGCCCTCTTTTAAGGTCACACTGCCCGTTGCGTCCAACCCGGCAGCGTTGATCTTCAGCAACCCTATACGCACCGGATTTCCCAATGAACCGGAAACAAGCAGTTCTCCGGTTACATCTCTTGGCTTCGCCCATCCGAGATCGTTCAGTCGCATCCCTAGCTGGTTGAGGTCAGAGGTCAGGGTGAACAACGACGGCGCGTCTTTTTGCAGCTCTATATTGATCGCGGCGCGACCAACACCACTTATGCTTCCGTCTGGTAATCCAAGGTTAAACTCATCTACAAAAACCTGCGATAGCTCCACCGTGCCTTCAACCTGCGAGCGACCTTTGTTTTCTTCGCCAAACCCCTGTGTCCATGTGGCGTTAAAAGGCAGGGAGCCAAATTTTCCCATCCCCGAAATTTCGATTCCATCAGGTGATGCGCGCAACGCAAGCTCCGGCGCACTTAGAACCCGGTCCTGAACCAGCTTGTCAGAGGTAACGTCCCGCAACTGACCCGTGACCTCAAAATCCACATCTTCCAGCAAAACGGTATCGGCCAGCGGAAGCCGGATATGGGCCTGCACATCGGCCATTCCTTCTGCCAGATCCGTGGGTTGATCCGCCTTTGACAGAAACTCAAAAGGTGGCTCATCAAGCAGCGAAAGAACAGACGGAATTGTCCCTTTGGCACGCAGAGCGACAACTGCCGGAGGTTCCCGAACAAACACATCAGGTATACTGAAGACAGTGCCTGTTGCATCAAGAAGTCCACCGTTTGGTGCTGTTACAGTGCCATTTTCGACGACAAGCGATAGTGTTTTATCGCTTATCGTTGCATATCCATTGCCCTGCTCAACTGGTGGCAGTTTTCGCATGTAGCGAACCGTGGCGTCGTGAAACCGAAACCCGAATGACATCCGTACGTCCTGGCCCTGTGACAGACGCAACGCCCCCGTCACATTACTGAGATGCCCTGAGTAAACATTTTCTTCCAGCCAGTCCCGGGTTTTCGAAATCAAAACCACTGGCCACAGTTCCATCAGCCGCTTTTGCTGAATCTCATTAAGGTTCAGGTCAAGTGCAACCGCCCAACCGGCTTCATCAACCGCCACCCCACCGCGCACCTGCAAATGTGTATCACCGTCTATCAGCACAAGCTGCCCGATTGTCAGTGAAAAGGGATCCAAGCGAAGCCGAATGTCCAGTGCACCACCATCAAAGGAAACCGGAGCGACAAATATACCGACGGGATTTGCAGAAATTTGCGAAAAAGAAAACTGAGCCAGCAACGTCGACGGCCAGCCATCAATCAAATCTCGAAGATAGGCTTTACCCTCTGCCTTGAGCTCAGCGGCATCTGTCGACACAGATAATTCGCTGAAAGTGATTTTCTGAAGATCGGGGTCGTAAGTGAAATACGCCTTGCCAGTATTAAAACCAATGGGGCGGGTCTGCTCTGTTGGTTGCAGCACACCTTTTCCAATTTCAAGTGTTCCGTTCATGGAACCAAGTTCACCGTCCTCTGAAATCTCGGCCCTTACCGCGCCTGACACGGGCGCGTCTATCACCGCAAGCCACGCAAGCGCTGGTGCCTGTGTTGCAAAGTCGTCGGCCGGAACGTCCTTCAGATTTGCAGAAATCGTTGCACGCGGCGAGCCCTTGAAAGATCTGAACGAAAGCGAAGCTTCTGCCGGTGTGTCTTGACCATAGAAAAGTTCAAACCCGAGGCGGATATCTAGCTTTTCAGGGTCCTGCGTCAGCTCCAACACGCCATCGGTTGCAACCCAGTATCGTGCGGCGCGGGCATCTTCATACTGAAAGGTAACATCGCTGATCTGCACGTTTTCAATGGCGGCCAACTGCGGTGTCGCAAATAGTCTGTCGATACTTTTCAGAACATCAGAGAGTGACCCGTTCGTCCCCAGCGCTTGCTCCGGATCATCCAGAGATAAATCGAACCGCCCGTTCGGCTCTCGTCGCATCGAAAGTTCCGCGCCCCTGACCATCAGCGCAGTGGGTTGAACGACGCCTTCAACAAGCTTTGACATCGCAAGCGTAACTTCGATATCCGAGAAGGAAGCGATCGGCAGCCCTGTCCGGTCTTCTAAAAGCAGATCATCAAGTCTGATAACCGGAACCCAGTTGTCTGAAACCTGAAGATTTACGGCACCCAGGCCAACGCGCCCACCCGCCAGCGACTGGTTTATACTCGTCTCTATCCGCGTCTTTACCCAGTTCGGAACCTCAATCGAGCGCCCCAACAAGGCGAACGCAACCAGACCAGCAACCAAAGTCAAAAGCGCAAGACTGAGTAGCATCCAGAGGCCAAAGCCTCTGCGCCTCCGCCGCTTACCTTCTGTCGCGCCGTCGCTCATCTTGCCTCTTCTTATCCGCCGAACCGAATCTTTCGACGGCTGCATTTTTTCGTCTTTTGCCGACATGCTCTTTATCTTCGCAAGTTCCGCGTTAAAACAGAACCAGAAACTTTGCCAGCAGGACATTGATCAACATGGTAGATATAGGCGAGATTGCCCCGAACTTCACCCTACCACGCGATGGCGGCGGCATTTTAACGCTTTCGTCTTTACGCCCGGATAACGTCGTTCTATTTTTCTACCCTAAAGATGACACGCCCGGATGCACAAAAGAGTCCATCGCCTTTACGCAACATCTTGAGGCGTTCAAAGCTGCCGGAACGCAGGTGATCGGTATTTCCAAAGATACTGTCGCGAAACATGATAAATTTCGCGACAAGCATTCACTAGGTGTTCCGCTCTTGTCAGATGCAGAGGGTACGGTCTGTGAAGACTACGGCGTCTGGGTTGAGAAAAAGATGTATGGAAAAACATTCCTCGGGATTGAGCGCACGACAGTCCTGATTAACGGGTCCGGCGAAATCCTGCATGTCTGGCGTAAGGTAAAAGTGCCGGGTCACGTCGAAGACGTGCTTAACATGGCTAAATCCCTGTGAGCAAAACGCTCACAGAGATGGCGGTCGAGGTGCTGAATTGCGCCGACGGCGCGGCAAAAGCCACGCTGTCGCGGGCGCATGCAGCAAGCTGGTTCGCATCCCGCGAGGCCGGGTCAGCATTGGAAATTGGCCATTGCTCTCCACCCTCATTTCCAGCACGCCCAGACCAACCTGTTTTGCTTAGCCCGCGTGATGTTCCGCGCAGAAAGCCTGGCACACCTGCGGGGCGCATCGCGCTTTTACATGCGGTGGCGCATATCGAACTCAATGCCGTAGACCTACACTGGGACATCATTGCGAGATTTTCGGGCGTAAAGATGCCGATTGGGTTTTACGACGATTGGGTTAAAGCAGCTGATGAAGAATCCAAACACTTCAATCTGATCTGTGAATGCCTCAAAGATAGAGGCAGTCACTACGGCGCGCTGGCCGCGCACGCAGGTATGTGGCGTGCGGCAGAGGACACTGCAGAGGATTTCATGGGCCGACTTGCTGTTGTGCCAATGGTTCTGGAGGCACGTGGACTGGATGTGACGCCCGGAATGATCGAAATTTTTCGAAAATCCGGCGAGGCAAAGGCGGTCGAGTCGCTTGAAGTAATTTACAGCGAAGAAGTTGGACATGTTGCTTACGGCTCAAAGTGGTTCAACTTTCTCTGTGGTCGTCATGAGAAGGACCCAAAGGTGGTTTTCCATGCCTTGGTCCGCAAATATTTTCATAGCACCCTCAGACCACCGTTTAATGAAGAGAAGCGCGCGGAAGCAGGATTGCCGCCGGATTTTTACTGGCCGCTGACGGAAAAACTTGAGTGAAAAACAGATTGAGAAATGCAGCAGATACGCGCGAACTTCGTTGAAATACCGTTGAACCGTCGTGGAGAAAACACTTTTCCGCTCAATCGATATACTGTCATTTCTACCTTCGCTACGTGTGGATCAAGCCATCAATAGGCAAAAACCCGCCGGTTTTGATAGCTTATTAACCATCTAAGCCCATTAAATACCTGAAATTTCTTGCGACAAGGCGAGCGGGAAGGTAACACTTCGGCGTGCATCGCGATGTGGGGACAAGCACGGTGTAATATCTGGGGATCGGAGTAAGGGACGGGCAGTTTGACCATAACTATGTTCAACAAGCTAAAAGCAGTGATCGAGCGACGCTTTCCAGAGCGCAGGGTATTCCTGAGGTCTGACACTGAAACACGTTTCATACGTCTCTCTCCCATTGCGCAGGTTACATCACTTCTTGGTGGCACCGCGCTCGTATCCTGGGCCATTGTTGCAACCGCGATTTTGTTGATGGACAGCATTGGGTCCGGCAATGTCCGTGATCAGGCGCGGCGTGAACAATCCATCTACGAAACGCGCTTGAATGCACTGTCGACAGAACGTGATTCCCGCGCCGAAGAAGCACTGGCCGCACAGGAACGGTTTAATCTTGCGCTTTCGCAGATATCGCAAATGCAATCCTCTTTGCTCGCCTCTGAAGATCAACGCAAAGAACTGGAAACCGGGATCGAGGTCATTCAGCGAACGCTTCGGCGAACGATGAATGAACGTGATGACGCCCTTGTCAAAGCCGATACGCTGAGCGCGGAACTCGAAGGCGCAACCGGATCTGTACGTACAGATTCTGGCCGTATTCAGGACATTGAGAGCACCGTAGATTTTCTAACGTCAGCACTTGAAATAACAGCGGGCGAACGGGACGAAATTGCCGACACAGCTTCTGAAGCACAAGCCTCTGTCGAAGAGCTGTTGCTGCAGGCGCGGCTGGCACAGGAACGCAATGATCGCATCTTCCAGCAGTTGGAAGACGCAGTTTCGATCTCACTCGCTCCATTGGATGAAATGTTCCGTGCTGCGGGGCTCCCGACGGATCGCATTATCGAACAGATTCGCCGCGGCTATTCAGGCCAGGGCGGACCGCTAACACCGCTATCATTTTCGACCAGAGGCGAACCACCGAGTGCCGAGAGCCTTCGTGCAAACGCCATTCTATCTGAAATGGACCGGGTGAATATCTATCGGATCGCGGCGCAGAAAACGCCATTTGCAATACCTGTCAAATCCGCATTCAGGTACACGTCGGGTTTTGGCCCCCGCTGGGGACGGATGCACAACGGTACAGACTTTGCAGGTGCAAGTGGCACACCCATCTATTCAACCGCCGACGGGGTGGTCACACACGCAGGCTGGTCATCTGGTTACGGGCGTCTTGTAAAAATCCAGCATGAGTTCGGAATCGAAACACGCTATGCGCATATGTCAGCCGTTCGCGTTGAGGTTGGTCAAAGGGTCTCGCGCGGAGACCGAATCGGTGATATGGGGAACTCTGGTCGTTCTACCGGAACTCATCTACACTACGAAATTAGGGTGGGCGGCAACCCAGTTAATCCCATGAACTACATCAGGGCAGCAAACAATGTTTTCTAAGAGCAGAATAAATGAACCTGGCCCCAAACAGGGCGGCGATGAAAAAACAAAAGAAAAACCGGCAGCACCCCCTGCGTCCGAAATTCCTGCGGCACCCAAAGCAAAACCGCCTGCATCGACTTTGTCGCCAGACCTTTACGTAAAGGGCAATCTTAAAACAACTGGCGACATCCAGATCGAAGGACAGGTTGAAGGCGATATTCGTGCTCATCTGTTAACAGTTGGCGAAGGCGCAACTGTAAAAGGCGAAGTCGTCGCTGACGACGTTGTGGTCAATGGTCGTGTTGTCGGCCGTGTGCGTGGTTTGAAAGTTCGTCTGACATCGACAGCACGCGTTGAGGGCGACATCATCCACAAGACGATCGCAATTGAATCGGGCGCTCACTTCGAAGGTTCTGTCCAACGTCAGGATGACCCGCTGAGCACCGGTGCCAAAAAACCGGCCCCAGCAGTACCTGCGCCTGCCAGCAAACCGGCAACCGGTTCGTAGACCAAAACCAAGTTTAAAAATTGGGCGCATGCAAATTTTGCTGCGCCCATTTTCGTTCTACTTTCCCGGTCGCAATGCGCTGCGATAAAGATGCCAGCTCGCATGTCCCAAAACCGGAACGACAATTAACAGACCCAAAAATCCAGGTATCATTGCCAAAAACATGATTGCGGCAATAAAGACAGCCCATGCAAGCATGACTGGTAAATTTTGCGTGACCGTTTGAAAGCTCGTGATCATTGCAGTTACAAAATCAACCTCAAGATCCAGAAGAAGCGGCAAGCCCGTCACAGTAATAGCGTAGATCAAAAAGGCTAATACGGCGCCAACCAAAGAACCAATCGCCAGCATAGTCAGGCCATTTGCACTTAGGAAAATATCATAAGAGCTTGAAACATTTGTCATGGTCGACAAACCCAGAAACAGTGCAAAAATCATATGCGCGATGAAAAACCAAAACATAAAAATCAAAATAATGATCGCGCAAATAGACGGGACTTGCCTGTCCTTTTGTCGGTAGATCACGCCCAGAATTTCGCTCCAGTCCAGCGCTTTACCCTCTTCAAGTCTGTGGCTGACCTCGTAGAGCCCGACTGCCGCAAACGGACCAAGTAATGGGAAACCAAACGCCGCAAGGACAAGCCAGTAGGTTTGTCCTGTGCTTATGGTAACCCAGGCCATCAGCACACCACCAAGAACATAGACACCTCCAAAGAAAAGGCCAAACTTGGGGGCTTTCAGAAAATCCTGCCAGCCATTTTTCAGGGCAGCGCGCAGCATCTGAATTGTGATCGATTGAATCTCTGGAACGGGTGATGCCGCTTTATTTTTATCTTGTGTCATTCTCGCTCCTCCCAAAGTCAGTCTACGTCCGAAATTGCACAAGAAAAGACGTAAGATGCGCGCATTGGGAAATTAATTTGTTAAAATTCCCTTAACGGACCTTGCAAGCTAAGAAGCCGCCCAGTGAGCGGTCCATTTTCGATAGAACAGAATTCGCCTTAATTGTTTGCTTGCGCTTCTGAGCGGCTTTTGCCGGCAACATCCAACGCGAGAGTTGCGGCCATCAATCCGTCCAGATCACCATCCAGAACGCCTTGGGTATCCGACGTTTCGAAATTTGTGCGCAAATCCTTCACCATCTGGTAAGGCTGTAAAACGTAGGAGCGGATCTGGTTGCCCCACCCTGCATCCCCTTTCGCCTCATGCGCTTCGAGTATACTGGCATTTCGCTTATCGAGTTCCATCTGATACATGCGCGATTTCAATGCCTTCATCGCGATATCGCGGTTCTGATGCTGAGATTTCTCAGAGCTTGTAACCACGATCCCCGTTGGCATATGCGTAATCCGGACGGCAGAGTCGGTTGTATTAACGTGTTGCCCACCTGCCCCGGAAGATCGATATGTATCAATCCGTATGTCAGCGGGATTCACGTCAATCTCAATGTTGTCATCAACCACCGGGTAAACCCAAACAGAACAAAACGATGTGTGGCGCCGGGCTGACCCGTCAAACGGGGAAATACGAACTAGCCGGTGAACGCCGCTTTCAGATTTCAGCCAGCCATATGCATTTGGGCCACTAATTTTGTAAGTGGCAGATTTGATCCCCGCCTCTTCGCCTGCGGTTTCTGATTGAAGTTCAACCTTGTACCCTTTTTTCTCTGCCCAGCGTACATACATCCGCGCAAGCATCGACGCCCAATCACAGCTTTCAGTGCCACCTGCGCCAGAGTTAATCTCTAGGAAGCTGTCATTGCCGTCCGCTTCGCCGTCCAGCAGCGCTTCGATTTCTTTCTTAGCGGCCTTTATTGCGAGCTTTTTCAGTGCATTTTCAGAGTCGCGAATGACCTCTTCGTCCTCTTCCATCTCACCCAGTTCAATCAGTTCGATGTTATCTGACATATCCTGTTCAATCGTTGAACAAACACCAATAGCGTCAACAAGCATCTGACGGTCGCGCATCAGTTTTTGCGCTTTTGCAGGATCATTCCACAAATCAGGGTCCTCAACGCGTGCGTTAAATTCCTCTAGCCGATGCTCCGCAGTTTCCCAGTCCAACCTTTGCTTTAGCAGCGCCAGTGACTTTTCAATTGCTTCAACAGCATTCTGTGTATCGGCCCGCATCAAGCTGCCCTTTTCTTGTTCGTCAGTACTGTGTGATAACAATGCTTGCCGGTATCAGCAAGATCAGTATAGCCCACCGGAACTTAGCGTTCCAAACGTTGCCCGCTCTCCGATACGTGCAGTATCACCGGTTGAGGTCGTGACAGTGCGATCCGTGATAAGGGCATCATCACCCGGCGCAAACAATGGAAGGTTAGCCCCCATGGCGAAACCACCATCAATCAGCGCACCCAAGCCAAAGATCGGCTCTTCACCATCTCTGAAGTATTCAGCAACAACCATTTCACCGCCGGCCTCGTCCGGAAGGCGCTCTCCGGTGAACCGATCAATCTTGATGAAATGCCCACCTGGTGGAACCTCAAATTCCCCACCGCCATATTTGGCCGTTGCTTCAAGCATGAAGCGATTGAAAACCGGGCCACACATGCTGGCCCCATATGCCCCGCGGCCCAACGGGCGCGGACGGTCGTGACCAATGTAGCAGCCCGCAACAATGTTAGACGTGAAGCCAATGAACCAGACATCCTTTGCTTCGTTCGTGGTTCCGGTTTTACCTGCGACTGGTACGTTGAGCGTTATGCGTCCCGCTGCGGTGCCACGCTGCACCACGCCGCGCATCATCGACGTCAACTGATAGGCAGTGACAGCGTCCATCACCCGCTCGCGGTTTGACGTGATGCGCGGGCCGCGGCCACCTATCAGGCTTGCATGCTGGCATTCCTCGCAAACACGCTGGTCATGCCTGTAGACCGTTTCACCCCAGCGGTTCTGCACCCTGTCAACCAGCGTCGGTTCAACCCGTTCACCGCCATTTGCAAACATCGCATAAGCAGCAACCATCTTAAAAAGTGTCGTTTCTTCCGAGCCAAGCGCGTTCGAAAGATAAGGGTTCATTCTGTCATAGACACCAAAACGCTCGGCATAAGAGGCGACAACCTCCATGCCGATTTCCTGCGCCAAGCGAACGGTCATCAGGTTCCGGGATTGTTCAATTCCCGTGCGTAGCGGTGTTGGGCCATAATACTGATTTGAAGAGTTTTGGGGTCGCCAGATACCGGCACCTGTATCAACTTCGATTGGCGCATCAACGATGATCGTCGCAGGTGAAAACCCACTATCAAGCGCCGAGGCATAGACAAAAGGCTTGAACGATGAGCCGGGCTGCCGTGCAGCCTGTGTCGCGCGATTAAATACAGAATGCTGGTAGGAAAATCCGCCCTGCATCGCGATAACCCGTCCGGTGTTCACGTCCATCGCGACGAAACCACCCTGTACTTCGGGAATTTGCCGCAAAGTCCAGCGAATGAACGAGCCATCTTCATCCTTGAACATTGCGCGCACATGGACGACGTCACCAACCTCAACCAGATCACCGGCATTGCGCGCGGTATTTGAAAGGCTGCCGTCTTCGCGTAGCTTTTTAGCCCAGGTCACATCGTTGGGCGGAATCCAATGGCCGTCTTCATCTTCTTCGACCTCTTCGATTCCGATCCTTGCATGTGTCTCACCAACTTCGAGAACGACAGCAGGGAACCATCCCTCGATATCACGCGGGACGTCAGCTTCAGAAAGCGCTTCGCGCCAGGTTTCTTCGTCTTTCAGAAGATCACTTGCAATTGTAACGCCTGTGCCTCGCCAAACCCCTTGGGCGCGATCATATTCTTCCAAACCACGACGCAGAGATTGCGCCGCGACAGGTTGTAATTCCGGGTCAACCGTGGCGCGCACTGTGTACCCTTCAGTAAAGAATTCACCTTCACCGAAATCTCTGCTGAGTTGGCGCCGTATTTCATCTGTGAAATAATCACGCGGAGGCAAAGAGGCACGAAATGCCGGATAATCACCATTCTGTACTGAAAGAAGCGGCTTGGCTTCTTCAGCCTCATAGGTCGCCTGATCGATGTAGCCGTTTTCAAACATCTCCTGCAGGACAAAGTTACGACGCCCGGTTGCGCGTTCAGTCTGCAACACCGGGTGGTAGTCGTAAGGCGCCTTTGGCAGGCTTGCCAAATATGCGGCTTCACCGGCGCTGAGTTCCGTCAATGTTTTGTTAAAGTAGGTCTGTGCGGCAGACATCGCCCCAAAACTTCTGAATCCAAGATCAATCTCGTTCAGATAAATCTCCAGAATTTTTTCGCGGCTGATGGTGTTCACCAAGCGGTTTGCAAGAATAATTTCCTGTATCTTGCGTTCGATCGTTCTTTCGCCACCCAGCAGCATGTTCTTTGCAACCTGCTGCGGAATCGTTGAAGCCCCGCGAAGACGGCCACCGCGTGTCTGGATCGCCTCTAAAATTGCGGCTGCGATTCCGCGAACGTCAAACCCGCGATGGGTATAGAAATTCTTGTCTTCCGCAGAAATAAACGCGTGCTTAACCAGTTCTGGAATTTCTTCTACCGGGGCAAAAAGCCTGCGTTCCTGCGCAAATTCATCAATGATACGTCCTTCACCCGAGTAAATCCGGCTGATTGTCGGCGGTGTGTATTGTGCCAATTGTTCGTGGTTCGGCAAATCGCGACTGTACATCCAGAAGATAGAGACGACGCCCAATACAGCCATGACTGCGCCAATCGTCAACCAGCTGAAAATTGCGCCAAAAAAGGACATTATAAACCGGATCAAGACGGCGCTCCTATTCGTATTCCTGCTCTATATAGGCACGCAGCGGCGCAGGGTCAAAAGAGATCAGCTATTTAGTGCCTGCTAATCACATCACAATTAACTTCAGGTTTCTCTTCCCCGTAAACCTGTTACCGGGCGCTAGGAGTTACCTACTGCCGAATAAGCTGAGCTTCGGCAGCGTCTGCCTTGGCCCATTCCTGCAGCGCGCTGGTGATACCTGCAACTGCCTTGCTGCGCCATTCTTCAGACTGCAGATTTTCCAGGTCTTTCGAACTGGAAAGAAACCCAAGCTCTATCAAAACTGATGGGATATCCGGGGCTTTCAGAACAGAAAAGCCAGCCGTAAGCCGGGGGTGTTTGTACATCTCGCCCACGGACTGCATGATCCCCTCGACCAGAGCATTCGCCAGCCTGTCATTTCGTGGTGCGGTATCACGCCTTGCAAGATCCATCAAAACTGACGCAATCACATCGTCCTGATCGGAAAGGTCAACACCTGCAAGCAGATCTTCGCGATCATGACGTTCCGCCAAACGTGCCGATGCTTCATCAGTTGCCGTGTCGGAAAGCGTATAGATCGTAGCGCCGCTTGCAAGCCCCTCTGGCAAAATATCTGCGTGCAAAGATAAAAACACATCGGCCCTCGCGGCGCGGGCAATCGAAACGCGTGCTTCAAGTGGAACGAAAACATCAGAGTCGCGCGTCAGCAATACTTCAAACCCGCCCGCACGGATCAAGGATTCCTTAAGGCTGCGTGCAAAGGTCAGCATCAGGTTGGCTTCGCTCAATCCCTCGCGTTCTGCGCCCGGGTCAATTCCACCGTGCCCGGGGTCAAGAACAACGACAATAGGACGATCCCCGGTCTGCCTTTGGATTGGCTGTTCCAGAGCTTCCCCTTCAAATTGCCCCCAAATCGCCACGTCAGGCGCCCCAGCAGACGCTGCAAAGGCTTCAGTGTTCGTTGGTGTTAACCTTAACTGCACAACTGCGCTGCCTTCGGATGGATCTGTCTCCATTCCGGCTTGCTCTACCCACATCGGTTCTGAAAGCTGCACAACAAGCCGGGACCAGCCGGGGCGAAAAAGGCCGGATCGAAGATCGACGATATGAGAAGATTCAGTAAAGGCGGCACGGTTCAAACCGCTCCAGTCGACTTCTCGAAAGTCAATAACCAGACGGGTTGGGTCTGTCAGAGTAAACAACCGGAAAGGCACCGCTTGTGTCAGCGCGATATCGATTTCAAGGGACCCATCAATATCTTCAACCGTTGTTGCACCGCTGTCGACACGGGCAAGCGCCGAAAACTGCTGCGCGTGTGCTGCCCCCGTCAGAAAGACCATGGCCAACACAAACCGTGCCGTTTTGCACAGGAATCGTTTAAAAGTACTGCTCATGCCGGGCTCTTGTTTTCTGCCCTCTCTCTGGGGCTGCTTATCCTCAGTATAAGCTTTTGTCTGTAGCAAGTCACCTGCCACGCGTTGCCATGAATTTTTGCAAGCGCATCAATCCCTCTTTGATATCTGCGGTTGATCGGGCATAGGAAAAACGCAGGGTCCCTGCCCCACGAACTGGATCAAAATCCATCCCTGGGGTTACCGCAACACCAGCCTTTTCAAGTATTTCTGCTGCAAAAACGCGGCTGTCATCCGTGTATTCACTCACATCTGCGTAAAAATAGAAAGCGCCATCAGGTGGAGCGATTTTTGTGAACCCAGCCTTGGGCAGACCGTCCTGCATCAGTTTGCGATTTTTGGCATAAACTTCGAAATTGGCGGTCAGTTCATCGTCACAATCGATTGCGGCCAATGCTGCAACCTGCGCTGCGTGTGGCGCACAGATAAACATATTCTGCGCCAGCCGTTCAATTATCCGAACATGATCATCCGGAACGATCATCCAGCCAACACGCCAGCCGGTCATCGAAAAATATTTGGAGAAAGAATTGATGACATAGACCTCGTCCGAGATCTCCAGAGCGGAAACCGCTCGTCCCTCATACTGAATTCCATGGTAAATTTCGTCTGAAATGAAGACCATATTTTTCGCCTGACAGGCCTTGATAAGCGCGGCATGCGCATCACGAGTCAGCATTGTGCCAGAGGGGTTTGCCGGGGAAGCAACGATCAAACCGGCCAAATCCATACCTGAAAAATCTTCTGGCACCGGCTGCAAGCGATTTTCTGCCGAGGTTTGCAATCCAACCGGAACCAGATCAAGAGCCTTTAGGATTTGGCGGTAGGATGGATAACCCGGCTCACCCAGTGCCACTTTCTCACCAGCCTCAAACAAGGCAGTGAACGCGAGGATAAATGCGCCGGATGATCCCGGCGTCACAATAATGCGCTCAGGGGCCACATCAACGCCATACCAGTCCTTATAAAGAAGGGCGATGCGGCTGCGTAGCGTTGGCAGGCCCAAAGCAACAGTATAACCCAGAGACTCTGTTTCCATAGCTTCTGCCAAAGCTTTACGTGCTGCGCGTGGCGCCGGTGTTCCGGGCTGCCCAACTTCCATGTGGATAATGTGGCGCCCGGCCTCTTCTGCCTTGCGCGCTGCCTCCATCACATCCATCACAATGAAGGGATCAACTGAACCACGCCTTGAACTTCGCATCAAACCCTCCTTACACTGCGTCTAGCTGGTGTTGTTCCAGCGCGAAAGCATAAGGTCAATGGCAGGCAGAGCTCTTATTTTCTTAACTGCAGTTACATTGGCGTTTGTTGCGATATTGCAGCCAGCGCGCGCCCAGAGTTTGATACGCGATGCTGAAATAGAATATTCGCTTCAGCAACTGGCGCGACCTCTTTTGAATGCTGCCGGTCTTTCCCCAAGCAGGGTGAAAGTTTACGTCCTTGCTGACAGCTCGTTGAACGCTTTCGTGATCGACAGCGAGCATATCTTTGTTCACTCGGGGCTGATACTGAAACTTCAAAAACCCGAAATGTTGCAAGCTGTCTTTGCACACGAGATTGCACATATCGCAAACGGCCATATCACACGCCGACTTACAAATGCCGCGAACTCACGCACAGCAGCGGGGCTTGGTATTTTGCTCTCAGCAGCTGTCGCTGCAACCGGAAACGGCCAGGCCGCCGCAGGTGTTGCTGCCGGAACAAGCGGGACCGCGCAGCGGCTGTTTCTGGCGCACACCCGGAGCGAGGAAAGCTCTGCCGATCAGTCGGGTGCCCGTTTCATGGCAAGCGCAGGCGTAGACCCCGCGGCAATGATTGAAGTGCTCGAGATTTTCAGAGGCCAGGAAGCATTGTCTGTGTCACGGCAAGACCCTTATGCACAATCGCATCCGTTGTCTCGGGACAGGCTGCGTGCAGCGCGGGGATATGCCGCCGCGTATACACCGCGCGCCAACCCGGAAAACAACAACGCGTATTGGTTCGCACGGGCGCGCGGCAAACTTGAAGCCTTCATCCGCAATCCTTCGAGCACGCTTCGTAAAATTGACCGTAACGACAATTCGGATATCGCGTTGATGCGCCGTGCGGTTGCGTATCATCGAATGCCAAACCGTTCTAAAGCGCTGGAAAACATCAATGCGCTGGCCGCGCGGCGCCCGTCTGATCCTTTTGTTCACGAACTCCTGGGCCAGATTCACCTTGAATCCCGTGATGTGCGTTCTGCCGTTCGTGCCTATAGCCAGGCTGTTGAATTATCTCCACGACATCCGCTTTTACTTGCTGGGTATGGTCGGGCCCTGCTGGCGCTGGACACGGCCGACGGCAATCGGCGCGCATTGCGCGTTCTTGAACAGGCGCGTGCGCGCGATGCCCGACAACCGCGCATGTTGCGCGACCTTGCCGTCGCCTACGCCAAATCCGGCAATAACGGCATGGCATCATTGACAACTGCAGAACGTTACGCCCTTTTAGGGCGACTTTCAGATGCACGAATACACGCTACGCGTGCTGAAGCATTACTACCCAGAGGTTCAACAGGCTGGAACCTCGCTCAGGATGTGTTAAGAGCGGCAGACGCCGCAACCCAACGGAGATAAAAATGTTCCGCACCTTCTTTACCACCGCTCTTACGGCACTTTTCTTTGTGACAGTGACAGCAGTATCACCTGCAAACGCGCTTGACCTATCCGCGATGACCGATGAAGAGCGGGCAGTTTTTCAAGCAGAAGTCCGTGCTTATCTTTTGGAACATCCAGAGGTGATTATGGAAGCCGTCGCCGTCCTTGAACAACGTCAGGCCGAACAGCAAACTGCAGCGGACGAAACATTGGTTCGGGTCAATTCGGACGCTCTTTTCAACGATGGGTATTCCTTTGTCGGTGGCAATCCGAACGGGGACATCACGATTGTCGAATTTGCAGATTATCGCTGTGGCTATTGCCGCCGGGCGCATCCTGAACTTAAAGAGCTACTTGCAAGCGACGGCAATATACGTCTGATCGTAAAGGAATTTCCGATCCTCGGGGAACAATCTGTGCTCGCCTCGCGATTTGCAATTTCAACGTTGCAACTGGCCGGACCCGAAAAATATGCAGTGGTGAACGATGTCCTGATGACGTTCCGAGGCGACGTAAGCGTGGATTCACTCGGGCGCATCGCGGCGGAACTCGGGCTCGATTTTGAAGCAATTTCCGCACGGATGAACAGCGACGAGGTTTCTAAGGTAATCTCTGACACCTACGCGCTTGGCCAACGAATGCAGATCAGCGGCACCCCGACTTTCATCCTGGAGGATGAATTTTTGCGTGGTTATCTGCCTCTTGAAGCGATGCGCGAATTGGTTGCCGCGGCGCGTAAGGGATAGACTAAGCTTTTATTCAGCCGCTTCTTTTGCAGCTTGTTCGGCCTCGATTGCGGCGGCCTTTTCCTCGACCAGCCCGACGATATGCTCGACCATCTGATCGTTGCTAAGCTTGTGGCTTTGTGCGCCGGCGAGGTAAACCATACCAGCGTCCTTGCCTCCACCGGTAAAACCAATATCGGTCATCAAAGCCTCGCCTGGCCCGTTAACCACGCACCCGATTATTGAAAGGCTGAGCGACGTTGTGATGTGCGCCAGGCGGTCTTCCAGCTTCTCCACGGTCTTGATCACATCAAAGCCCTGACGTGCACAGCTGGGGCAGGAAATGATTGTAACGCCCCTGTGGCGCAGGCCGAGCGATTTAAGAATTTCGAAGCCAACTTTCACTTCTTCCACCGGATCAGCAGACAGGCTGACACGCACTGTGTCACCAATGCCCATCCAAAGAAGATTGCCAAGCCCGATTGCAGATTTGATCGTACCGGACCTTAGCCCCCCTGCTTCGGTTATACCAAGATGGATGGGTGCGTCTGTTGCCTCTGCCAGTGATTGATACGCGGCGGCAGACAGAAATACATCTGACGCTTTGACGCTGATCTTGAACTCGTGGAAATCATTGTCCTGAAGAATTTTGATATGCTCCAGACCACTTTCAACCATGGCTTCCGGGCAAGGTTCCGCGTATTTCTCCAACAGGTGACGCTCTAGGCTTCCGGCATTCACGCCGATGCGAATTGAACAGCCATGATCTTTGGCCGCCCGGATGACTTCTTTCACGCGGTCCTGATTTCCGATATTGCCGGGGTTTATCCGAAGACATGCTGCGCCTGCCTCTGCTGCCTCAATCGCGCGCTTGTAGTGGAAATGAATGTCAGCAACGATGGGTACAGGGCTTTCACGCACGATTTCGCGCAACGCTGCTGTAGACGCCTCGTCAGGGGTTGAGACGCGAACAATATCTGCACCGGCTTCCGCGCAGTCGACGATTTGTTTGATCGTCGCTTTGGCGTCCGACGTATCAGTATTGGTCATCGTTTGCACAGCAATTGGTGCATCCCCACCAATCGGGACATTACCGACAAATATCTGACGGGATTTTCGACGATATACATCGCGCCATGGGCGCACTGGGTTGAGCGACATCGGCCGTCTCCGCCAAATTGGAAAGTTTCGCTTTAGATAAGGGATGGTCACGCCAAGGGCAACGGCCAAAGCCCGTAAGCTCAGGCTCTATTCACCAGCGGTTGGCTGAACTTCTGCTTGAGCTGTTTGCGCTTCTGCAACCATACGCGCCAAATCAGAATCCTGGTTGAGGTCAGCGATGCTATAAGTTTCGGTCAGTTTTTCAGCAGTCAGAACTATATTGGACGTCACGATACCGTCTGGGCCGCTAGGCCCATAATGCTGTCCGTTCACCGCGAAATAAATTGCGCCGGATTCGCCCACGCGCAAAACTGGCGGTTCTTCCGTTTGGGGTAAGACATACTCTTCACCCGCATCCATGACTTTCTCAAAAATCACAGTCCCGCCTGCACCGCGAACCCGTACCCAGGCAGGACGTGCTGCAACCAGTACAAGTTCCGGGGCGTCATCTGCTACGACCTGAATGGAAGTGTCTTCTTCCGTAGCCACGTTTATTTGTGCTGCCTGGATCGTCGATGGTAAAACCTGGGTGTCGGCAGCAAGGCCTGCAAAAGTTCCAAATCGGGCCGGGTCGAGAGCAACGATCGGTCCGTCGCGGGCAACCAGTACGGGCACATCAAGCGCTTCTGGCCGATAAAGCCGCTCTAGCGCTTCTGCATTTGGTGACTGCGCCTCAGCCTCGCCACTTGCGACAATAATGTTGCTGGTGCCGACCAGTGGGTCAATACTTGTTGCGATACCGGGTGTTTGTTCCACAGGAATAAACTGGACTTGCTGTACTTCTCGTAAAACTGTCCAACCACCAAAACCAATCAGCCCGATCAGCGCAGCTAAAACTGCGATTGAACCTAATGCACCGGGCTCGACCTGTGAGAACATCGCGTCGCCACGCGGTACAAAGCTTACGTTCGGATCAGCAAAAGGATCACGAGGGGGTTTGATCCCAGAAAGTTTCTCTGCGCGCCTTGATTTTGCTGTGGACGCCTGAACGGACATCCCGTGGGCCGTTTCAAAATTGCTTTCCTTGCAAAAAGTCGAGAAAGCATTGTCTGGGTCCATGCTCAGATATCGTGCATATGATCGCACATATCCCGCGATAAAGCCGGGCGTTTCAAACGCGCTTGGGTCGCAGTTTTCGATAGCGGCAATGTATGTAGCTTTGATTTTCAGCTCTCGCTGAACATCCAACAGGGATTTTCCCATCGTTGCGCGTTCGCCGCGCATGATGTCACCAAGGCGCAGGTCGAAATCATCAAAGCCTTTAAGCGCTTCGGTTTCGGCCTCTCGAGGCGATAATATCCGCCCGATCATCTGCCCTGCCCCTGACATGTACTTCGTTATCCCTAAATGATCGACGCCTGCCCCAAAGCCGACCTACTTCGTCAACAATATCACAGAGCAAACGATTCGACACCAGCCTATAGGTTAACCTGTCAGTTCGGCACGATTTAGCGCACATTGCGACCACAATGCGTCAAGCCCACGAACAAGCGCATCCATTTCCTTTGGGCCGTGCACTGGGGAAGGTGTAAAACGCAGCCTTTCGGTACCACGAGGAACAGTCGGGAAATTGATAGGTTGCGCGTAAATACCGTGATCTTCCAATAACTTATCAGAAATCATTTTACACTTTACTGGGTTGCCGACATGCACCGGAACAATGTGACTGCCATGGTCGATAATCGGCAAACCCAACCCTTTAAGGCGTGTCTTTAAAATTTTCGCCTGCGTTTGCTGTTGCTCGCGCAATGCGCCGTCATTCTTCAAATGGCGCACCGAAGCTGTCGCACCAGCAGCAACTGCGGGGGGCAGTGAGGTCGTGAAAATAAAGCCCGGCGCATAAGAGCGAATCGCATCTACCATCTTGGTGCTTGCAGCAATATAGCCGCCCATCACGCCAAAGGCTTTCGCCAGCGTACCATTGATAATATCGATGCGATGCATAAGGCCATCACGCTCTGCAACACCCGCACCTCTTGGTCCGTACATACCTACGGCATGTACTTCGTCAATATAGCTTAACGCGTTAAATTCTTCTGCAAGATCAAGTAGTTCCCTGATCGGACCAAAGTCACCATCCATCGAGTAAATGGACTCAAACGCAATTACCTTTGGCGCCTCAGGATCCAATCTTTCCAGAATCTCGCGCAGATGCGCAACATCGTTATGTCTGAAAATGTGCTTCTCTGCGCGACCGTTCCGAACGCCTTGAATCATTGATGCATGGTTAAGCTCATCCGACAAAATTATCAGCCCCGGAAAGAGCTTTGGCAGCGTCGAAAGCGTCGCGTCATTTGCGATGTAAGCCGAGGTAAAGACCAGCGCAGCTTCTTTATGGTGAAGGTCTGCGAGTTCTGCTTCAAGCTCTTTGTGGTAAACGGTTGTACCGGAAATGTTGCGCGTTCCACCCGAGCCAGCCCCAACGTTGTCCAGTGCCTCATGCATCGCTTCCAGCACTGCAGGGTGCTGACCCATACCCAGATAATCGTTTCCGCACCAGACAGTTACAGGCTGTTCTTCACCATCCGGGCGGCGCCATGTCGCGTGTGGAAATGCGCCGCGCTTGCGTTCGATATCAATGAACGTGCGATAACGGCCTTCTTCGTGAAGACGTTCGATCGCAAGGTCGAGTTTGGCCGTATAGTCCACTGGCGAATCCCCCGGGTATGGTACGGCATGTTGGCTAGCCGCTTTTTGCTCCGAAGCCGAGACCCCGGTTTAGTTTTGTGTACGAAAAAATCAACTGTGACACCAGTAATAGTAGGTAATCTGAATGTAACAATCTGTCGCGGGTTTTTGATTTGCCAGATTGCAACTTTCTGTTATTTGAACGACCCGCAGTCGGTCGCACTGAAACAATCCATTTCCTACAATGTAGCACACGTTTCCGCTGGTTGCGATTTCAGGAAGTTTACTGGCTTTGCACAACCAGTTTCCGTGCGTCTCTGGACATACTTGCACGCCTTGATAGGGTTGCCGAAATTCCAGCATTGATCAGGAGCACCCCCGATGAGTCTCGACGCCGTTCTTTCCCGAATTGATCAGGATCTTGAGGCGGCGACAGACCGTCTTCTGACCTTGCTGCGCATTCCATCCATCTCGACGGACCCAGCCTTTAAAGCAGATTGCGACGCCGCGGCTGACTGGCTGGTGGAAGACCTGAAATCCATTGGCTTTGACGCCACAAAACGTGAAACACCCGGCCATCCGATGGTTATCGCGCATGATACTGAAGTAGCTGATAGCGCATCTCCGCACCTTATGTTTTACGGTCACTATGATGTGCAACCTGTCGATCCACTCGACCTTTGGGATACTCCGCCATTTGAACCTGCGATCGAAGATACCGCTAAAGGCCGCGTAATTCGTGGCCGCGGGTCCTCTGATGACAAGGGTCAGCTTATGACATTTGTCGAAGCGTGCCGCGCCTGGAAAGCTGTTAACGGGACGCTGCCCGCGCGCATCTCATTCTTTTTCGAAGGCGAGGAAGAATCCGGTTCCCCCTCTCTTGTGCCATTCATGACGGAAAATGCAGATGAGCTGCGCTCTGATGTGGCGTTGATCTGCGATACTGGGCTCTTTGGGCACGACACGCCGGCTATTGTGACAATGCTGCGTGGCCTGCTTGGCGAAGAGCTGACGATCACCGGCCCCAGCAAAGATTTGCATTCTGGCATGTATGGTGGTGTTTCGATGAACCCGGCCCGCGTTCTGGCCCGTATCATCGCAGGCCTGCATGATGATGAGGGGCGTGTCACAGTCGATGGCTTTTATGATGATGTTCCGGAACTGCCCAATTCTCTGCGTGCGCAGTGGGAAGATCTGAACTTTGATCACAAAAGTTTTTTGGCTGAAGTCGGCCTGTCTGTTCCCGCCGGTGAGACGGGACGCACACCGCTCGAAATGATCTGGTCGCGTCCGACCTGCGAAGTGAATGGCCTTTGGTCGGGCTACACGGGTGACGGCTTTAAAACTGTTCTGCCCTCGCAGGCGAGCGCCAAAATCAGCTTTCGCCTCGTCGGACAACAGGACCCGCTCAAAATTCGTGAAAGTTTTCGCGCCTATGTACAGTCGATGTTGCCTCAAGACTGCAGCGTCGACTTCAAAGACCACGGCGCATCGCGTGCTGGTCATATGTCAACCGATCACCCGGTCTTTGAACAAGCCCGCACAGCCCTGTCCGAAGAATGGCCAAACACGGCAGCCTATGTCGGATGCGGCGGGTCAATCCCGATTGCCGGTCACTTCAAGGATATCCTGGGTGTTGATGCCATGCTGGTCGGATTTGGCCGTGATGACGATCAGATCCATTCTCCGAACGAGAAATATGACTTGGAAAGCTTCCACAAAGGCATCCGCAGCTGGGCGCGTATCCTAGATGCCATGTCGAAGTAGCAAGATCGTTTTAGGGGAAAATGGCGCGGTTGACGGGACTCGAACCCGCGACCCCCGGCGTGACAGGCCGGTACTCTAACCAACTGAGCTACAACCGCGCATTTTACGCTTTGAACTCTCTTGGGCTGGGCAGTGGCGCGGTTGACGGGACTCGAACCCGCGACCCCCGGCGTGACAGGCCGGTACTCTAACCAACTGAGCTACAACCGCTCGCTGCCCGCCCGAGGTTAAACCCAAGCGTGAGGTGCGTTCTAAGCGCGGCGTGCTTCCCCGTCAAGCGGCCATAGCATGTAATTTAAGCGCCTCGTGAAGATTTCTTTCTGACAATTCCACCTTCCCTCTTATATAAACTTTTTTTTAGCTGTCAGAACATCTCACTTAAGCGCCACGAACTGTAAAACAGACCGGAACATTCTTAGTATCCGGCCCAAGTTCCGGGAAACAGAAGAATATCCAAAACCCACTCAACGAAGTTTACGAAAGACCGCAGGTTTCCGTAGATTTCAGCGTGTTCACACTGAACGAATGTGCCCTGAAATTAAGTAAATATTTCGCTTTAATCTACACGCCGCAACGCAATGCAGCCCTTTGTAGACTGGTAAAACACATAGATAAAAAACACTTTGGGCACTATTCCCAAAACCAGAAGAGGAATGCTGGTGGTAAAAGAAAAATAGAGCAGATCAAGACAAGCGACAAGCACGAGCACCACACCCGCAAAAATCCAGTATTTACGTAGCGCTAACGCAAAGACGACAAGGATGATCGCAAAAACTGCGATTCCGGCGATCTTACAATACACTAAAAAATCGAAACTGCCCGCTCCCGCCAATGGCAGCACCGTATTCAGTAATGAAAACAAGCTGGTAATTGTCAGGATAGCAGCGATAACGACACCGTTTTTAACTGCGAATTCGGCTTGTTCTTTTTCAATGTAGAACCTATCGTCGTTCTTCTTAAAAGAATATTTCGTTGTTGAAATACTACCTTAGTTAGAAAGCAATAAAAACCAAATTTGCGTCACAGCTTTTGATTTCTGCACAGAATGAATCTGAAATGGGCTAAGAAATGATGGTGGGTGATGAGAGGCTCGAACTCCCGACATCTTCGGTGTAAACGAAGCGCTCTACCAACTGAGCTAATCACCCGTCCGACCGTCTGATAAACCAAGTTGCCTCTGGTCTGCAAGCCCTCTTTCGCTGAATTTAGTCTCGTTCAAAACAATTTTATGATGCAAGCGAGAGTGGAACGAAAAACAGGGAACATGCGCACCGAAATAGAGGCACTCTGTTAGTCTTGAAAGGTTTTAATTATTTGATTTAAATGGCTTGCTCCGACATCTTAAGGGAGGTTTGTTGCAAGTCCCTAGCTCCTGCCGGCAGCAACAAAGACTTTCTATGACGCGCACTTCCTTGTCAGGACATACAGCCAAACGAAATTGATCGTGTTGGCCATATGGAATCGGGTCGTTTGAAACAAAATATGTGTCAAAACACAGCGCTTTATCGACGCACAGAGGATTTAAGCTTGTCGATCTGCCTTTGGTTTCAGCTTTCTCTAAGGCAGGTTTCTGCGCCATTTTCCAGCCTGTAGATGCATCCCTGCCCGCGTTCCAGCTTGTCCATCTCATCGATTGGCAGATCAAGAACCAAGCCACGTAAAACACAGCCCGTTATGCCGTGCGTGACAATTGCTGTCGGCCTTGTCAATTCCTGTAACACAGACAGACACCGGTCGTGCAAATCGTCAAAACGTTCGCCGCCGGGTGTATTCAGGAATAAATCAAATTCCGTGACAAAATCTTCCATCGGATTCAGAAACTCTTCCCGAATGACGGCGCGTGTCTGCCCCTCCCACTCTCCTGCAAAGACCTCTTGAACACGGTCTTCAAACGTCAGAGAAAGATCCAGCCCTTCGGTCGCGATTTCCGCAGTCCTGCGCGCGCGGCCCTGTGGGCTACTGATTACAGTCAGATCAGGGTAATCCGCATGAACCTGTGCCAGCAGCCGCCTTTGTATTTGCGCCTGCTGAATGCCGAGGTCTGTCAGAGGTGAATCTCGCCTGCCCTGCAGCCGACCTTCCAGATTCCACTTCGTTTGACCGTGGCGCAAAATAAAAACTGGTGGAAAATGCACCCTCGGCTCCCGTCTTTTACCTAGGAAATGCTTTGACAGAATATCATTCGGTCAAAGAAACAAGGTACAGATCATCGCTTCATCAATAAGATTTTCTATTCAGCAGCATCAATCAGTGGATTAACAAGTGGCGTTGTCCAACTGTCAGATTGGCGAATGCGGCATGTGAAGACTTTTGCGCCAGGCTGCAATTTTGTCCGTTTTACTTTCACCTTTCCAAAAGGTGGTAAAACGAAATCATCGCCATCAGCCAGAGACGCACCCAGAACCGCTAGCATTGCTTCGATTACGGGTTTCGCATCTTTCTTTTTGATACCGGACCGCGCAACAACCCTTTCGATCAATTCTTTCTTACGAAGCTCTCTCACTTCTCCGATTTGCACAGAATCGCTCGCCGTAGTTGCGACAACGGCTGCCGTTTTCGTAGCTGCGGTTGTCACTGCTGCTTCCGGGCTTACCGAAACCATTGTTGCAGGTTTCGCCGTCGCCGCGGGCTTTTTCGCTGATCTGACACTGGTCGGTTTTTTTCGTGTCTTTACTGAACGGGTTTTTGTGGTTGTCTTTACCATTGCCTAACTGGACCTCACTGTTTTTGATTTTAAAGTCACCTTAGCGCGAATAATGCGCACAATCCACCTTGGTCATGTCGGCACCAAACAAAAACATTCAAAATATGGTGTTGTGGGAAGGTCGTGAAACGAAAAAGGCGCGCCTGATCTGGCGCGCCTTTCTGTCAGACTGTCAGCCTATTAGTGGGCCGCACCATGTGTAGTATTCTGTGCACCACTCTGACCAGAGATCGCAGCTTTTGCTGCTGCCGCATCTTCAGCTTCCTGATCCCATTCAACCGGCTTAGGGACTTCTGCCAAAGCATGTTTCAGTACCTCTGAAACATGCGAAACCGGTATGATCCGCAAACCGTCTTTTACGTTATCCGGTATTTCCGGCAGGTCTTTGGCATTTTCCTGAGGGATAAGCACGGTCTTAACGCCGCCCCGCAAAGCTGCCAGAAGCTTTTCCTTAAGCCCACCGATTGCAAGCACATTACCGCGGAGCGTTACTTCGCCCGTCATCGCAATATCCTTTTTTACCGGAATTCCAGTAAGCACGGAAACGATAGATGTGACCATGCCTACACCGGCTGAAGGGCCATCCTTTGGTGTCGCCCCTTCTGGCACGTGAACATGGATATCGACCTTTTCAAAGACGGGCGGCTTTATGCCCAGTTCAGGACTGATAGAGCGCACAAACGAACTTGCCGCTTCGATGCTTTCTTTCATAACATCGCCGAGCTTACCCGTCGTCTTCATCCGACCTTTGCCAGGCAACTTCAGCGCTTCGATCGAAAGCAACTCTCCGCCCACGGAGGTCCAGGCCAAGCCGGTTACGACGCCGACCTGATCTTCCTGTTCAGCGAGTCCATAACGGAAACGTTTGACACCAAGATACTCTTCAAGGTTTTCCGGTGTTATAACAACGGTTTCCTCTTCTTTCTTGATGATTCTTGTTACCGCCTTACGGGTTAGTTTCGCTATCTCGCGTTCCAGATTCCGAACACCAGCTTCGCGCGTATAGGTACGGATCATTTCCATCAAGGCCGCGTCGGTCAATTCAAATTCGCCTTTTTTCAGGCCGTGATTTTTGATCTGTTTGGCGATCAGGTGTTGTTTGGCGATCTCGGCTTTTTCGTCCTCTGTATAGCCAGACAGAGGAATAATCTCCATCCGGTCAAGCAGCGGGCTTGGCATGTTGTAGCTGTTCGATGTGGTCAGGAACATCACGTTCGACAGATCATATTCCACTTCCATGTAGTGGTCGGTGAAGGTCGAGTTCTGTTCCGGATCAAGCACCTCAAGCATTGCGCTTGCAGGGTCACCCCGGAAATCCTGCCCCATCTTGTCGATCTCGTCGAGCAGGATAAGCGGGTTCGTCGTTTTCGCTTTTTTCAACGCCTGAATGATCTTACCGGGCATAGACCCAATATAAGTTCTGCGGTGTCCGCGAATTTCGCTTTCATCACGCACACCACCCAGTGAAATACGGATGAATTCACGCCCGGTCGCGCGTGCAACCGATTTACCAAGGCTGGTTTTACCCACACCGGGAGGACCGACCAAACACAGGATTGGGCCCTTCAGTTTTACTGAGCGTTGTTGAACAGCAAGATATTCGACAATCCGTTCCTTGACCTTCTCAAGGCCGTAGTGGTCGTCATCCAGAACCTTTTGCGCATTCCCAAGATTCTTTTTAACCCGCGACTTTACACCCCAGGGAATGGAAAGCATCCAATCAAGATAGTTGCGCACAACGGTCGCCTCTGCCGACATCGGAGACATTGATTTCAGCTTTTTAAGCTCAGCATCCGCTTTTTCGCGGGCTTCCTTGCTCAGCTTGGTCTCCTCGATGCGGGCTTCTAGCTCGGCAATTTCGCTCGCACCCTCTTCGCCGTCGCCCAGTTCTTTCTGAATGGCTTTCATTTGCTCATTCAGATAGTATTCACGTTGCGTACGCTCCATCTGGCTTTTGACGCGGGTTTTGATCTTTTTCTCGACCTGCAGAACACTCATTTCGCCCTGCATCAGGCCGTATACTTTTTCGAGCCGCTCTGCCACGTCCAGCGTTTCCAAAAGCTCCTGCTTTTGATCCACTTCAACGCCCAGGTGCCCGGCGACCAAATCAGCAAGCTTGTCACTTTCGCGACTTTCGGCAACGGCTGCCAGTGCTTCTTCTGGTATATTTTTCTTTATCTTCGCGTAGCGTTCGAACTCTTCGCCGACAGAGCGCACCAAAGCTTCGACAGATGCAGGATCGCCTGGTGTTTCTTCCAGAAACTCAGCTTGTGCTTCGAAGAAATTATCGTTCTCCAGATATTCGGTGATGCTCACGCGGTTGCGCCCCTCGACCAGCACTTTCACGGTACCGTCGGGTAGTTTCAGTAGCTGCAGCACATTAGCAAGTACACCGACCTGATAAATGCCTTCTGCCTCTGGGTCATCAATGCTGGGGTCAATCTGGCTTGACAGCAATATCTGTTTGTCGTCCTGCATCACCTCTTCCAGTGCGCGGACAGATTTTTCGCGCCCAACAAAAAGCGGTACGATCATATGTGGAAACACCACAATATCGCGCAGCGGCAGGACAGGATATGATTGGTTGAGTTGCTCGTGCATGCTCTTTCCTTCTTTGCAAGAAGACGCGTGTCCCGGCTTGGCGGCAACACATTGGTCTTCTCCGGTCTGGTTTTAGGAAGTGGGGCTTGTTCGCCCTTCTTTCAACCCGGACTCATTCAGTTGGACGTTACTTTGCACGCACTGATTGCCGGGGGCAAGGGAGCAGTCTGCAAAACGTCAGGATTTCCGCTTAAAAACCAAAATCTCAGCTACTGTTTCCCCCTGCATTACAAAGGCTCGATGTCACCTTCAGCTCGTTGAGAAAAAAATGTTTTCTGAAACGCGTCAAAACGATTTTCTTGAATAGCATCGCGCATTCCCTGCATCAATTCCTGATAATAGTGCAGGTTATGCCAGGTCAGCAGCATGCCAGAGATCATTTCCTGTGCTCGAAATACGTGGTGCAGATAAGCGCGGCTGTACTTTGAACAGGCCGGACATGTACATGCCTCGTCGAGCGGTCGCGGATCATCCTGATGACGCGCGTTTTTTATGTTTACGACGCCGTGGCGCGTAAAAACCTGCCCCGTGCGGCCCGAACGTGAGGGTAGAACGCAATCCATCATATCGATACCACGGGCAACCGCCCCCACGATATCATCTGGCTTGCCGACCCCCATCAAATAACGTGGTTTATCCGCAGGCAGCATGTCTGGTGCATAGTCCAATACGTCAAACATTGTGGCCTGGCCCTCACCCACAGCGAGCCCGCCTATCGCGTATCCGTCAAACCCGATTTCCTTTAGTTTTTCGGCGCTTTCGGCGCGTTGCTCAGAAAAAACACTACCTTGCTGGATGCCAAACAGCGCATATCCCGGCCGGTCACCAAATGCCTCGCGCGAACGTTCTGCCCAACGCATCGACATGCGCATACTTTCAAGCGAAACCTTCTTTTCTGCCGGAAACGGTGTGCATTCATCAAAACACATCACAATATCAGACCCAAGCAATCGCTGTATTTCCATAGAGCGTTCGGGGCTAAGGTGATGCTTGGACCCGTCAATATGAGATTTAAAGGTCACCCCTTCTTCCGACATTTTGCGCAGGCTCGAAAGGCTCATCACCTGAAACCCGCCGCTGTCTGTCAGAATAGGTTTGTACCAGTTCATGAACTTGTGAAGGCCACCCAGCCGGTCAATCCGCTCTGCCGTTGGCCGGAGCATTAGATGATAAGTATTTCCAAGCAGAATATCAGCGCCCGTCGCGGCAACACTTTCAGGCAGCATCGCCTTTACGGTTGCAGCGGTCCCGACAGGCATAAAGGCTGGGGTTCGAATTTCGCCCCGAGGCGTCTGAATGACGCCTTGACGCGCTTTGCCATCGGTGGCGTTCAGGGAAAATGAAAACTGAGTCATTCGCGCCAGATACGACAGGAATGAGAGAATTGCAAAGCGTTGCAGAGGAAAGAAGCTGTCTTCCTAAAATACAGCTGGGATATGATGTGTGCGGATCAATCCAGAACGGCGGCCACTGCTTCGATCAACTCAAGAATTTCACGGGTTTCCCGCTCAACTCGCACGTAGCTGTCACCAATCCGATAATAGCTTTCCCCACGTCTTAGCCTTGGCAAACGATATCGGTCCGGATTGCGAATGACGTAGTAGTCACCATGCGGCAACCTATCGCCTACACGAAGACCCTGCATCGCCAGCCCTGGTGGAACACATGGTGGGTTTTTATTCGCAAGACCCGGTGGGCAATGACCATAGCCGTTCTTTGACAATGCGACAGACGGGGCAAAAGTGACCGTTGCCAACAATAACCCGAGTGAAAAATACTTAAATTGCACCGAAGCCTCCTGCTTTACGCCAAAGATGTACCTTGCGCATTTGATTTACCAGAGGGGGCACCTTACGGAAGCGGGAAATCGCTGCCACCTGCAACCTCAGGCTTTAACCGCCGTAAAATAATGTACGCGCGCGGGAACGCGCATTGCCCCGTCCACCGCAAAAGGCGCGAAGGCCTTGGTCGTTGCCGCGGCGATCGCTAAACGATCATCCTCTGTCCCGCCATACTCATTCATAAGCCGCGAAGCTGGTCCGATATTCGTCGCCAGTTCAGCCGCATCTTCTGGCGTACCTTCAATGTGAAGAAAAAGGTCTAAAGTTTCTACCTCGTATTGCGTAAATCCGGCAGCCGACAGAATTTCCAATACATAATCTGTTTCGGCAAAAGCAAACTGGCCGGGCGCGCGTTTTGGTTCAACCGGTGCATCACCAAGTTGCGCTATCGCCGCATGTTTGGTGAGGAAAGACCAAGGGTTACGTTCCGGCGCATCCCATGTCACGAAAACGGCTCTGCCCCCCGGACAAAGCGCCGACGCAAGGTTTGAAAATGCCGCTACAGGGTCGGCAAAAAACATCAACCCAAACCTTGAGGCCAGAAGATCAAATGCCGCAGGCTCAAACCTGTACGTTTGCGCGTCTTCCTGCACGAGGTTTACGTTCTTGATGCCGGAAACACGGTCTTTCGCAAGAGAAAGAAGTGTCGGAGAAATATCAGCGCCCAGGACTTTGCCGCCAGCCCCCACAGATGCAGCAAGCGCAAGCGTTGTCTCGCCGGTTCCGCACCCGATATCCAACACGCTTTCCCCTGCTCTCACATCACATCGCGCGAGCAGGTTTTCCTTGATTTCTGTAAACAGTGTGTCGAGCTTTTGTTGATGCACCACCCATTTCTGGCCGAATTCGGAGCTCCAAAATTCTTGCTGATCATGGTTTGCGGCTAATTTCAAACTGCCCGATGGCATTGGAAGACTCCTGCTGGAAGGCCCAAATAGAGCTATCAGAAAAGGTTAACGCTATTCCGGCGCAGCAATCAAATGCCGGAAACAAAAAAGGGCTGCCCCGCGAAGGGCAGCCCTTAAAATCTTCGTGATCTAAAACGTTACTCTTGTTCGAGCGCTTCAACCGCTTTCTGAAGATCGTCTTTGGTCACTTCTTTTTCTTTGACTTTTGCCAGTTCAAAAACGTAGTCGACAACTTTGTCTTCGAAAATAGGCGCGCGCATTTGTTGCTGCATTTGCTGATTTTGCTGAACAAATTCAAAGAACTGGCGTTCTTGGCCTGGGTACTGACGGGCCTGGTTCATGATCGCCTGCGTCACTTCCTGATCACTGACCTGAATGTCAGCCTTTGTTCCCAACTCTGCCAGCAACAGCCCCAGACGTACACGACGCTCTGCAAGCCCAACATGGTCATCAGTTGGTGTAACCTCAGGGTGATCATGCCCTTCTACATCAGGGTTATCTTCATGCCACAGCTGATGCGCAATCGCTTTGGCTTCGGAGTCCACAAGCGATGCCGGAAGTGGGAAGTCTACTTTCTTGTCCAGCGCATCCAGAAGGTTACGCTTCAGGATGGCGCGTGCTGCACCCTTGTATTCTTCTTCCAGGCGCTCAGAAATCTGCCCTTTGAGAGCTGCGAGGTCTTCTGCGCCAAATTGTTTGGCAAGCTCGTCATCAAGCTCTGCCGCTTTTGGCGCTTTGACTGCCTTCACAGTGCAATCAAAAACAGCGTCTTTGCCTGCAAGATGCTCTGCACCATATTCATCCGGGAACTTCACATTAACGGCAACTTCGTCGCCTGCCTTTGTGCCAACCAGCTGTTCTTCGAAACCGGGGATGAAAGAATTTGAACCGAGGACCAACGGGTAGTCTTCGCCCGTGCCACCCTCAAAAAGTTCGTCATCAACTTTACCGGCAAAGTCGATAACGACCTGATCGCCGTCTTTCGCCTTCGCGTTCTTTTTGCGGTCTTCAAACGATTGTGCTGTTTCAGCAAGGCTTGCCAATGCTTCTTCTACGGAAGCATCGTCTGCTTTGACAACAAGACGCTCAAGCTTGATGCCTTTCATGTCAACTTCTGGAATTTCAGGCAGCGCTTCGTAGGTCATTTCTACGGCTACGTCGTCGCCTTCTTTCCAGTCTTCGTTGGTCATTTTAACTTCGGGCTGCATCGCAGGGCGGTCGCCCGAGGCTTCAAAATGCTCACTCATCGCACCATCAATGGCTTCCTGCATGGCTTCGCCAAGAACGCTTTGACCAAACTTCTTTTTCATCAGGGCCATCGGCACTTTGCCCTTACGGAACCCTTTCATCTCGACGTCTGGCTGAGCATCTTTCAGCTTTTCGGTGACTTTGGCGTCCAGTTCAGCGGCAGCCAGGGTGATGGCGTATCCGCGCTTCTGACCTTCGTTCAGGGTCTCGGTGACCTGCATATTCGTCCTCATCTCTTACGAAAGGCCGCGCGCGCGCGGCGTGGGTATAAATCAGGGGACCTTCTATTGACCCAAACGCCGTGTTGCAAGTGGAAACCGGGGCATCGCCAAGGCCGGTCCGATCGCCCCTCGTTCCACGCGAAAGCCCAATCAATCCGCGCAAAAGTGATCTGATCCGGTATCAAAGGTTTTGAGAGAACAGATGGTGCGGGTGTCTGCCCTTGTGCCGCTTACATTCCAGGAACCAAGCAGCGCTCGGGTGACTATCAGCGACACAGCGTACGATCAGTTGTTCTTTTGACTCGCCAGCCAGTTCTTCTATGCGCCTGTACAGCCAGTTCCGGAACCATTCCTCCCTCAAACGCAGCACAGCCAGAACCAAGTCATCTTTCGTGCAAAAGTGATTATAGATCGACGTCTTGGAGATGCCTGTCTCCTCGCCAATCCGATCCATGCCCGTCGCGCCAAAGCCGTTCTGGTTAAACACCTTCGCAGACGCGTTCATCTCTGTTTGAATATCCAATGAGAATTATCATTTACTGTTCGGTAAATATATGAATAGGTGGATAAAATTATATATAACATTATATTACATGATACCCACCTTGACAAATTGTGATATTTATTGGCTAATTAGTATACTGATCAGTAACCTCTAAATATACCCCTCAACACCTTCCAACTGAGAACAGGCACAGCACATTTGGAAAGGAAACACACATGGATCTTCCGCTTCGTCAAAGAAGTTTTGAGCCGCACAGAGTGGCTGTGACTCAACACAAAACAGCATCTCAGGCGTCGCCTGAAGGATTCAAGGATGTGTTGTCAAATGCCTCTGTGCTTGTCATTGATGATGAGCCGGGCATGCGAAACTTTCTCAAAAAGACCTTGACGGAATACTGCGCGCGCGTTGACGTGGCAGCCGATACAGACGAAGCAGCGTTATTTCTGGATCAGGCCAACTATGACATCATTATCCTAGACAATGTCATGCCCAAAAAGAAGGGAGTCGATTGGCTGGCAGAGCAAAAGAAAATCGGCCTCTATTCCGATGCGATTCTGATGACAGCCTACGCAGATTTGGAAACAGCGATCGCGGCCATTCGCGCCGGAGCCTCTGATTTTTTACTGAAGCCATTCCGCTCAAATCAGATATTGAATGCCATCACTCAAAATCTGAAACGATCCAATCTGAGCCGACAAAACTTAATTCTGCGCAACGAACTTGAAGCAGGTCAGGACCTGCTGCGCCACCGTCACGCGCTGATCGGAAATTCCGATCTTATTCAAAAAGTCCGGAATACGATTGAACACGCAGCTTCAATTGATGCCCATGTAGTGATTTGTGGTGAGGTTGGCGCCGGAAAACAGATCGCTGCGCGCATGCTTCATGATCGATCCGCACGATCTGACTGCCCGTTCGTCTGGCTTCAATGCCACGGCTTGAACGAGGAAGCTTTCAAATCAACTCTGTTTGGCCGTGTGGATGCATCAGCAGAAAGCGACATGGAAACCAGAGGTCTGTTGCTGAACGCCAAAGGCGGCACATTGTTCCTTGAGGATGTCGAGCGTTTACCACCCGCCTGTCAGAACCTCCTTGTGGAACTTTTGACAACGAGCCGGTTCCGCCCCATTGGCGCAGAGCGTAGCTTTCCAGTCGATGTTCGCATTGTCTGCTCGACAACGCTGGCGCTAAAGGACGCAGTACAGGAAAGCACCTTTCGCACCGATCTTTATTATTTACTCAATATTCACGAGATCACACTTCCTCCTTTGAGAGAACGTGTTGAGGATATTGTCGCCTTAGCGGAATTTTTCCGGGAAAAGCTCGTTGCACGCATGGGGGTTCCCGCACCAGAGATTTCCGCGTCGGCGAAACGCAGACTCATGGCACATGAATGGCCGGGCAATGTGATGGAGCTGCGCAACATTGTCGAGCGGGCCCTGATCCGTGGCACGTTTGATTCAGTGGTCGACATTGGACAAAACAATACCGAGCCGCAAAGCCTTGCGGCTGTTGAGCGCCGCCATATCCTGTCGGTTCTGGATGCGTGTAGCGGCAACAGGGCCGAAGCGGCGCGACGGCTTGGTGTTGCCCGAAAAACAATTGACCGGAAATGTCAGACATGGGGGGTATAGCCCTCGCATGCGCTCTGTTCGCCTCAGACTTCTGATCCTCGCCCTTCTGCCTCTTGTTGTGTTACTGCCGCTTCTTTTGGGCGTCACGATGGTGCGCTGGATCAATAAATTCGATGAACTTTTACTGGCCAAGGTGGCCAGTGATCTCAGGGTGGCGGAACAATATTTTGGCCGCATTGAAGCGACGCAGGCTGCTGATATTGCCGCTTTGGCCCAATCAGGCCGATTTGAGCGTGCACAGACGGGCGGAGACGCTGCGCTACTGGGCTTCCTTGAAGCGGAGCAAGCCAGGATGGGCCTTGATCTTCTGATCTATGGCGCGCTCGAGGGGGACGATATCCCAAAAAGCGCACATGCGGTTGCTGAAAGGGCACAGCCTGACACACCAAGCGCGGGGCTCGCGATTTTTTCTGGTCAGGAGCTTGGCGCAATATCACCTGAACTTGCACAGAAAGCTGAACTGACACTTGTGGCCACAGAGGCAGCCCGCAAGATCGATCGCACAATTGAGTCGCGCGGCATGATGCTGCTCGCAGCCCACAGATCCCTCGACACCGGAAACATCCTGATCGGCGGGCGATTGTTGAACCAGAACCTCGATGTCATCGATACGATGAACGAGTTGATTTATCAAGAAGAAGAAAACTCCGAAACCCGCCAAGGCACAACCACATTGTTTCTCGACGATGTGCGCATATCCACCAATGTCAGGCTGTTTGAAGGTTCACGAGCGCTTGGGACGCGGGTTTCAGAAGTGGTCTGGCAACAGGTCATGCAAGAGGGCAAGCCCTGGCTGGATCGCGCCTTTGTCGTCAATGACTGGTATATCTCAGGTTATGTCCCGGTGACCGATAGTGATGGAACCCGAATTGGGATGCTCTATACGGGGTTTTTGGAATCCCCTTTTACAAGCGACCGCAACACGACGATTCTCTCACTGATCCTCGCGTTTATTGCGGTGATTTGCATCTCGGTCCCTTTGTTTCTGTGGCTTGCACGTGGAATATTTTCACCACTTGAGCAAATGACGGCGACCATGGCCCGCGCCGAACAAGGCGAGTTTGCAGCACGCATCGGCAAAGTGGATGCCCGCGATGAGATCGGAACGGTTGCGCGGCATCTGGATCGCCTTCTTGATCAGGTCCAGGAGAGGGACGAAACGTTGAGGGGTTATGCCGACAACCTTAACGAATTGGTAGATCAGCGCACCGCAGAGTTACAGGACGCGAAGCAAAAACTTGAAGCGACATTTGCGCAATTGGTGATGTCCGAAAAGCTGGCGTCTATCGGTGAGATTACGGCCGGTGTCGCGCATGAAATCAACAACCCGGTTGCCGTAATTCAAGGCAATCTGGATGTCCTGCGCCGAACGATGGATCCTGGCTTTCAAGCGGAACATAAAACCGAACTCGATCTGATTGATGCCCAAACACATCGGATCAATGTGATCGTTGGCAAACTTTTGAACTTTACACGGCCTGAAGAAATATCTGATGTGAGTTCCCATGTGGATGTCGCCAAATGCGCCGATGACGCGCTGGTTCTTGTGACACCGGACCTGAGGAAACATTCCATTGAAACAGAGACCGCGCACGCCCCAGCCCCGTCGATCATGATTGTTGCCTCCGAACTGGTTCAGGTGCTCGTCAATCTGATGATCAATGCATCTCAGGCCATGCCTGATGGCGGCAGCTTGCGCATCACAACGCGGGCAGCAAAACGCGACGGTGTCCCCGGAGCCGAGATCATTGTCGCGGATTCAGGTCCGGGCATCCCGAAAGAGAAACTGGACAATGTCTTTGATCCCTTTTTCACGACAAAGCCCGCTGAGGGAACGGGCCTTGGGCTGTCAATCAGCCAGACTTTGATCACGCACGCAGGCGGTTTGATCACCGTAAAGAGCGAAGAGGGTGTCGGCTCAAAGTTTTTTGTATGGTGCCCTACCGCGGACAACTCGTCTGACCCTCATTTGAAAACAGCCAAATAAGTGGACATTTTGTCACTCGCCCAACTTCACAAGCGGTGTTTTATGGACATTTTAACCTTTTTTCAGTACAGCCAAATCACACTAACATATTGTTTTTGTTAATTAATAAGTTGACAATCAAAAAAATCAAACGCCTAAAAGCAAAGAAGAGGCTGCTCATCATAATGTTCGTGTAAGGAAAGGCAGTCTCCGAAACCGGGGGCTCGGCGTCCCCCGCAACTTGGGAGGACACTTGACATGTCAGAGTCAGCAAGCGGGCCCTTAGGGTTCCTGCGAAAAGAAAATATCGTAGCCCCTGAGGGCTATAACCGGTGGCGCGTACCACCCGCCTCAATCGCAATTCACCTTTGTATCGGATCCGTCTACGCATGGTCCGTCTTCAACCCACCGCTCACGCGCGAACTCGGCGTTGTTGCTTCTTCGGGTGCAGACTGGAGCCTGTCTTCGGTCGTTTGGATCTTCTCAGTGGCGATCGTTTCTCTGGGTCTCGCTGCTGCCTTTGGCGGCAAGTGGCTGGAAAAAGTGGGTCCACGCTATGTAGGTGTGGTCGCCGCCGCTCTTTGGGGCGGTGGTTTCATCATTGGATCTTTGGGTATCTCATCCCATCAGCTCTGGCTGGTCTATCTGGGTTACGGCGTCTTTGGGGGTGCAGGCCTCGGACTTGGTTATGTCTCGCCCGTTTCGACATTGATCCGATGGTTCCCTGACCGCAGAGGTATGGCAACCGGAATGGCGATTATGGGCTTTGGCGGCGGCGCTATGATTGGTGCGCCTTTGATTGGATGGTTGCTCAGCAGCTTCCGAAAGGCACCAGAGTATCTGGGAGCAGAAAGCGCGCTTAATCTGATCACAGAAGGTGGTCGGCGTTTTGCAGAAACAGCCTCCGGGAAAGTCGAAATTGTTCTGGCCTCGGCCCAACAGGCGGCTGTCTTTGGCGGCGAAGCTGGCGCATATGTTGTTGGAACCGGCAACACAGGCGCAGCGGCAACCTTTATGGCGCTTGGCATTGGCTATTTTATCGTCATGATCATCGCAGCTTTCCAGTATCGCGTTCCGAAAGAGGGCTGGAAGCCTGAAGGCTGGATACCGGCCCCATCGGCCTCTGGTATGGTCACTCGCAACAACGTGCATATCGACCAGGCTTTGAAGACACGTCAGTTCTGGCTGCTCTGGATTGTACTGTGTTTCAACGTGACAGCTGGCATCGGCGTGATCGGGGTTGCCAAGACCATGATCAACGAGATTTTCGGTGAACTGGTAGTTGTGACAGCGGCATTTGCTGGCACATATGTTCTGATGATCTCTGTGTTTAACATGGTTGGCCGGTTCTTCTGGGCCTCGACCTCGGACTTTATCGGTCGCAAAAACACCTATCATTGCTTCTTCATCCTCGGCACGATCCTCTACTTGTCCATTCCCTTCTGGGCGGGAATGGGAGGCGGAGCCGCTCTGATCGGCTTTTACATTGCGACAATGATCATTTTCACAATGTATGGCGGCGGCTTTGCGACCATTCCGGCCTATCTGGCGGATATGTTCGGCACGATGCATGTGGGCGGAATCCACGGGCGTTTGCTGACAGCCTGGTCCACAGCTGGTGTGCTTGGTCCGTTCGCAATTACCTATTTGCGGGATCTGTCACGCAACAACGCGATTTCTGATCTGGTGGCAAGGATGGATCCGGCGGCTTTTGCCGAGCGTTTCGGGGCACCTGTTTCCAGTCTTCAGGAATTGGTCGATGCCAACACGGTGACCATTGCACGGCTGATGGAAATCGCTCCGGCTGGTACCGCTGATCCGACACCGTCGCTCTACAACACGACGATGTACGCCATGGCTGCCCTGCTGGTGATTGCGTTCTTCGCCAATCTGTTCGTGCGCCCCGTCGGCGATCGACACCATGTAGAGAAGACACATCCGCAGGCGGTGGCCGCTGAATAAGCCTTGTTACTCTGCGGCGGTCTTTCCCCTGTAAGATCGCCGCAGTCCCTTGCGAGCCATTAGATGGCTCGCATTATTCCTAACTTTAAATACACCGAAAGGGCCTATTCTCATGGATCAGATCGTCCGGCAAAAGTTCAAACGTCGCGATCCTTCGCTCCCAAAGGGACGCCAGATCTCCGATGAGAATGTTGAGGAGATTGCGAAGCTCCTCGGAGACATGCCCCGGCGCAAAGATATGGTGATCGAAGCGTTGCATGTCATTCACGACACGCGCGGACATATTACGGCCACCGACATTGCCGCGCTGGCCGAACATCTACGCCTGGCCCAGGTTGAAGTCTATGAAGTTGCCAGCTTCTATCATCATTTCGATATCGTCCGGGAGGGACAAACACCCCCACCGCCGCTGACAATCCGTGTATGTGACGGCCTGTCCTGTGAGATGGCCGGGGCCAAACCTCTTATAGAAGAATTGAAGGCTGCGCTTGGCGATGACATCCGTATCGACCCCGTTCCATGTATCGGCCGGTGCGATAGCGCTCCTGCGGCGCAAGTGGGCAAGAGGTTGATTGAACACGCCAGTGTTCCAAAACTGACCGAGGCCGCAACGGGACCGATCACGCCAGTCATTCCAGAGTATCAGACTATGGAAGAATACCGCGCTGAGGGTGGTTACGACATCCTTGCCCAGGTTCTTGCAGGAGACATCACTGCCGATCAGGCGACAGAGACCATGTCGGATGCGGGACTGCGCGGTCTGGGAGGAGCCGGTTTTCCTGCTGGGCGCAAATGGGGATTTGTGCGCTGCTACGCCGCTCCCCGCTTAATGACGATCAACGGCGATGAGGGCGAACCCGGAACGTTCAAAGACCGTTGGTGGCTGGAACGTTCCCCCCACCGCATGCTCGAAGGGGCGCAGATCGCGGCCCGTGTGGTAGGCTGTGAAAAAATCTACATCTACATGCGCGATGAATACCCGGCTGTGCTCGATATCCTGAAAACCGAGATCGCCGCGCTGGAGACTTCTGATATCGAAATGATCCCGATGGAACTGCGCCGTGGTGCAGGCGCATATATCTGTGGAGAAGAAAGCGCGATGATCGAGAGCATTGAGGGCAAACGCGGCCTGCCCCGCCATCGTCCACCTTATATCGCCGAGGTCGGCCTCTTTGGGCGCCCGACGTTGAACCACAATGTTGAAACACTTTCATGGATTGCGGATATCCTCAAAAACGGTCCGGCCTGGTTTAAGGATCAGGGCTGGTCTGAGGACCACAATGGTCCACGGGCGTTTTCTGTTTCAGGCCGCGTCAAAAACCCGGGCGTCAAGGTTGCCCCCGCTGGCATTCCGCTGATCCGCCTGATTGATGACTATTGCGGCGGCATGGCCGACGGGCATGAGCTGAAAGCCTTCTTTCCAGGCGGCGCATCCGGTGGGATTTTCCCCGCACATATGGCCGACCGGCGTATGGATTTTGGGACATGGGAACCTGAGGGCGGTCTTATCGGATCCCATGCCGTTGTGATCCTGAGCCAACACGACAGCGTGCGTGATGCGGCTCTCAACACGATGCGCTTTTTTAAGCACGAAAGCTGTGGCCAATGCACGCCGTGCCGTTCCGGGACCGACAAGATGGTGCGCATGCTGGAAGCGCGCGAGGCGGACCGTGCACTTTATGACGATTTGCTGGAAGTAATGGGCGACAGTTCAATCTGCGGCCTTGGACAGACGGCTGGCAATTGCGTGAAACATCTCATGACGCATTTTCCGGAAGAATTTGAGAATGGGGAGACAATCCAATGAGCCTCGATAATGTAACTCTCCAAACAGTAACCTTCATGCTCGATGGTGAAGAAGTTACCGCCCAAGAGGGGGAAACGATCTGGCAGGTGGCTAAACGCGAAGGGACGAATATTCCGCATCTCTGCTGGAAAGACGCGCCGGGATATCGCGCCGACGGAAATTGCAGGGCTTGTATGGTGGATATCGAGGGTGAACGGGTTCTCGCCGCATCCTGTATCCGCAAACCAACCGCAGGCATGAAGGTCACAACAGCCGGTGAGCGTGTCGAGAAAAACCGCAACATGGTTTTCGAACTTCTCGCCTCTGACATGCCAGCCCGTGACCAAAGCCCTGACCCAGAAAGCCATTTCTGGGATCAGGCTGATTTGGCAGGCATGCGCATGAGCCCGCGTTATCCTGGCGGCAGGCCCGGTGCCCAAAAGGACATCCCGGTGGATAGTATCTTCCATGATGCGTCCCACCCGTCAATTGCGGTCAATCTGGATTCCTGCATTTCCTGTGGGCTTTGCGAACGTGCCTGCCGCGAGGTTCAGGTGAATGACGTGATTGGCATGAGCGATCGCGGCATGGGGACCGTCCCGGTCTTTGACGTCAACGACCCAATGGGGCTTTCCTCCTGTGTAGCTTGCGGCGAATGTGTACAGGCCTGCCCGACCGGAGCCCTGATGGAAAGGACGTTGCTGGATGAAACGGCGACCAAACGGGAAGTTTACCCCGACGCAGTCAAACCGTCCGTTTGCCCGTTCTGTGGCGTTGGATGTCAGACGGAAATCAGCCTGAAGAACAATGACATCATCCGCGTAGAAGGGCGGCAGGGGCCTGCCAACCGCGGCAAACTTTGCGTAAAGGGTCGATTTGGCATGGACTATGTCATGTCGCCCGAACGCCTGACAAAGCCACTGATCCGCCGTGCGGATGCGCCCAAGGATGCGAAAGCCAGGCTGACCTATGCTGACATTCCCGATTATTTCCGCGAAGCTACGTGGGAGGAAGCCATGGCGCTTGCGGCGGGAGGCATGACAAAAGTACGTGACAGCATTGGTGGAAAGGCCATTGCTGGGTTTGGCTCTGCCAAAGGCACCAATGAAGAAGCCTATCTCTTCCAAAAATACATCCGGCAGGGCTTTGGCACGAACAATGTCGATCACTGCACGCGCCTGTGTCATGCTTCATCGGTGGCCGCATTGATGGAAGGCGTCGGTTCTGGTGCGGTCTCTGCCCCATTTACGACGGCGGATGAAAGTGACTGCATCATGACGATCGGGTGCCGTCCGGAGCAGAATCACCCTGTAGCAGCTACCTATTTCAAACAGGCTGCAAAGCGGGGCACGAAACTTCTTGTCTTTGATCCGCGTAAGCAGGAACTGATGCGGCACGCCTCTCACCCTGTGGTATTCGAACCGGGGCGGGATGTGCCTATGCTGAATGCGATGATCCACACAATCATTGAAGAAGACCTTTTCGATAAGCAGTACATACAGGCCAATGTCGATGGCTTCGAAGCACTGTCTGAGAAAGTCAAAGACTTCAGCCCGGAGAATATGGCCGATATTTGCGGTGTCGAGCCGGATTACCTGCGAGAGCTTGCCAGAACCTATGCAACGTCTGAGCGCTCTATCATCTTCTGGGGCATGGGCGTCAGCCAGCATGTCCATGGAACCGATAATGCTCGCTGCTTGATTGCACTTTCCCTTATCACCGGTCAGGTAGGCCGGCCAGGCACCGGGTTACATCCGCTGCGTGGCCAAAACAACGTGCAGGGCGCATCAGACTCTGGCCTGATCCCGATTGTATATCCAAACTACAAATCGGTTGAGGATCCCGACATCCGCGCCAAATATGAAGACGCCTGGGGCCGCTCCCTTGACCCCGCAAAGGGTCTGACGGTGGTCGAGATCATGGATGAGGTCGCCAAAGGCAATATCCGTGCAATGTATGTGCAGGGCGAAAACCCAGCAATGTCTGACCCCGATCAGACGCATGCAAGGGCGGCTTTGGCGAGCCTTGATCATCTGATCGTGCAGGATATTTTCTTCACGGAAACAGCGTGGTTTGCGGATGTTATCCTGCCTGCCACGGCGCAGCCCGAAAAACCTGGCACCTACACAAATTCCAATCGTCAGGTGCAGCTGGCCCTGCCCGTGCGCAAAGCGCCGGGTGAAGCCCGTCAGGATTGGAAGCTGATCGTGGAAATGGCCCAGAGATCCGGGCTTGATTGGGACTACTCTGATATCAGCGAAGTCTATGCGGAGATGGCCAGTCATATGGCGTCTTTGGACAACATCAGTTGGGATCGACTGTTGCGCGAGGGCTTTGTCTGCTATCCGGCCAAGGATGAGAATGGCCCGGGTGAGGAGATCATCTTCTATTCCGGTTTCCCGACCAAAGACGGACGCGCCAAGCTCGTTCCGACGGACCTCTTGCCACCGGACGAACTGCCGGATGATGAGTTCCCGATGGTGCTCACAACTGGCCGGATGCTTGAGCACTGGCACACGGGCGCAATGACGCGACGAGCCACACAGTTGAATGCACAAGAAGATGAACCGGTGGTATCGATGCATCCAAAGGATATTGGCCGCAAAGGGTTGACCCGTGGCCAGAAGGTCAAAGTTGCAACCCGGCGTGGTGAAGTCACGTTGACGCTTAGAGCAGACCGCGATGTTACGCCGGGCATGTTGTTTATGCCATTTTGCTTTGTCGAAGCGCCTGCTAATTTCCTGACAAATCCGCAACTTGACCCCTATGGAAAAATCCCGGAGTTCAAATTCTCGGCGGCAAAAATTTCAGCTGCGAGCGAGTGATCCTCCCCCACTGAAATGGTCCGCCTCTATAGTCAGGAATTGGAGGATCAAAGACGGAAACAAACGCCGCAAGCTTAAAGAAATTATTGCTAAATTACGGCAGGTTGAAGTGCTGTTCGGTCAAGGAATGGCGCGTATAGGTGCCATTCGTGAAGTGCAGATTGTTGAACAAACTTATTATCGCTGGCGCAAGCGATTTGGCGGTATGGGAAAGTGCGGAATTTGTCGCAGAATTTTCTCGTATTGCCACAACATCCGAATTCGGGGTGCCTCTTTCGAACGCACCTTTTATTGTCGCCAGAACATGCCAAGGATTTTCGTTTGCAGGCGTCAGTCCGGTCATTTCGATTTCCTCAACAAATGCCTAACTATCCTATCGGTAAGATATCATCGGTCAATCATCTGAAAGAAAATGGTGCGGGTGAAGGGACTTGAACCCCCACGCCTCGCGGCGCCAGAACCTAAATCTGGTGCGTCTACCAATTCCGCCACACCCGCACATGGAACAGCAAAGCCTGCCCAAGATTCTGCCCGCCTTCTAACAAAGCCACAGACCAGAGGAAAGGCCCTTTGCAACTCTTTTTGCAACATACCAGCCGGTTAAATCACCTATTCTTGAGAAGGCCTTTCTTAACCGGGAATATAGTAATAAATTTCAAACTGGCGCTTGGCGGTTCCAATTTTGTAGACAAGTCCGAGCTAGACCTCTTTGTTTCATTCGGGAAGCACAATGGCGCAGTACACAGTATGGGTTCTTCCAGAGAATAATATCACGCTCTCGTCAGGGCAGCTTGACGGTATCACGCAGGGTGATGGCTCGCATCTGGTTGGAAAAACCCTGACGATTACCAACAATAGTTACCAACCTATCGTGATCGACGATAACGAAGGTTTCTTTGCGGACAATGATGGCTCACAAAGGCTTCAGTCCGAAACAACGCTGAATGGCGTGACCTATGCCGCAAACACGCGCGTTGAGGCCGAGTACAAGTTCACCGCAACCTACGACGGTCTCACTTATGAAGGGCTGGGTTTCAATGTGCGCGACAGCAACCCCTCCTATGCCACCATCGAGGGCGTGGCCTGGTTTGGACCCAATGGTGTTCCCCCCGCCAATGTCCCCCTGCTGATTGACGGCGCCAGCGAAGGAAACGCGGGTGGTGCGGTCAATGAGACTAATCTGGCGGTACCATGCTTTACACCCGGCACAATGCTTGACGCACCTGATGGCCCAGTTCCTGTCGAAACAGTTGCCACCGGTGACTGGCTGCTTACGCGTGACGAAGGCCCGCAGCAGGTTCTCTGGAGAGGGTGCCTGCAGCTGTCTGCGTTGGATCTGCATATCGCGCCGCAACTGCGGCCGGTCCTGATCCGAAAGGGCAGCCTTGGCCCAAACCGCCCATCGCGTGACATGGTTGTTTCACCACAACACCGCGTGTTGCTGGATGATTGGCGGGCTGAATATTTCTACGGCGAAAGCGAACTTCTCGTCCCGGCAAAACATCTGATCAATGACCGAACAATTAGGCGCATCACGCCGGAAAACGGCATATCGTACATCCACATTTTGTTTGAACAACACCAGATCGTATTTTCAGACGGGTTACCAAGCGAAAGCTACCACCCTGCGCCAAACAATCTTGGCGCATTTTCCCAAGACACGCAGGAAGAATTTTACGCGCTGTTCCCTGAGTTCGTCGCTTACGGGCCGTCCGCACGACCTTCTCTGAAAGCTTGGGAAAGTGCAGTGCTCTCGATCTAGGTGTTGTCGATCTCAAGCGCGCGAAACACCTTTGGCAGTTCTTCGGGCAAATCCTCGGCAATCAGACCTGGGCCAAAACTGCGTGCGCATTCCACGTGCAACCATGCGGCGGTTTCAGCGGCTTCCATCGGCATAAACCCACGCGCAAGCAACCCGGTGATGAACCCGGCCAGCACATCCCCTGACCCGGCGGTGGCGAGCCATGGAGCCACGCGCTCGTAGTGGGCCGAGTTGACGGAACAGCGCCCTGACGGGTCTGCAATCACCGTGTCCGGCCCCTTGAACAGCACCACGCACCCTGCCCGTTTCGCGGCCTCACGTGTGGCATCCACCTTGGAATAGGCCGGGCCTTTGATTGCCGGAGCGTTCAGTTTCTCAGCAATATCCGGGAACAGACGCGCGAATTCACCGGCATGTGGGGTGAGGACACATTTGTCATGCAGTGCAGAGAATAGGGTAGCATCGCCTGCGATAAGCGTCAGCGCATCGGCATCCAGAACGACCGAACGCAAGGGCGATGATGCGTCCGGCCCGAGGGTGGGTGCAGAATGCGCCCGCCCTTGGGGGCGGGTCGGTCGCATCCCGGATCGTTCACGACCCGGGGGATTTGGTTTCAACGCAGTCGCAACAAGCGTCGCCTGCGCCTCGCCTGTCCCCAAACCGGGCCCAAGGCAAAGCACGTTCAGACGCTTGTCTTCCAGAACCTCTGCCAATCCTTCAGCATCCGCGACCGGTTTCAACATAATCGCTGTCAGATGGCTGGCGTTTTCCTGCAGAGCCTCTGGCGGACTACCGACCGTCACCAACCCTGCACCAATACGCAAGGCGCCCCGCGCCGCCATTCGTGCCGCCCCGGTTTTCCCAGAACCGCCAGAGAGAATCAGCGCGTGGCCTTCCGAATACTTGTGTGCCAGCGTCGCCTTGCTAAGGCCGTTACCATCCCGCATCTCATTCAATACGGCAGTTTCGTTTGAAACGTCGTGGCGCAGACCGATATCAGCCACGACTATCTTGCCACTTTTGAATGATCCCCAAGCAAGGTAGTGACCCAACTTTGGCGCGTGAAACGATACCGTCAACCCGGCAATAACGGTTTCCGCAGGCCAATTCAGTTCGCGACCGCTATCGCTACAAAGCCCCGAAGGAATATCTATGGCAACAGTTTTAGCTGCAACGTACGGGTCGGCCGCTCGATCCGCTGCCCATTCGAAAACTGCTCCTTCAAGCGGGCGTTGCAAACCGGTGCCAAACATACCGTCGACAAAAATATCTGCTTCGTGCGTGTATTTTGGAACTTTTTCAAACGCACTGACTTCCCCCATCTCCAACCACCGCTCACAATTCGCCTTCGCATCGGGCGGCAGTTTCTCAGGGTCTCCGTAGAGAAACACCTCCACCTCCCAGCCCCATTCCTTCAACAGGCGCGCGACGACAAATCCGTCGCCGCCGTTATTGCCAGGCCCGCATAGAACAACAGCGCGATGAGAGGTTTTCGCAAGCTCTGGCCATTCCTCGAATATCGCCTCGACCACGCCGCGCCCGGCGCGTTCCATCAGCTCTAGCCCTGTCACTTCGCCCAAGGCGATTGCGGCCTGTTCGATCTCGCGCATTTGCGCGGCGGTCAGCAATTCTGTCATGGCTCTTTGGCCCTTTTCATAAACTGCACAACAATTGTGCAATTTGTTTATTTTTTATGCATTTGCCTTAAAATCATTCAAATGCCTGCACCTGCGCTATCTTAGCCAATTGTCGCGCCTCATTGAAAGTGGTCTGACGCCCCTGAAGCATTAAATGGAGTCGCGGCCGTGAAGAAGATCGAAGCCATCATCAAACCGTTCAAACTGGACGAAGTCAAAGAAGCCCTGCAGGACGTTGGCGTTCAGGGGCTCTCTGTGATCGAGGTGAAGGGTTTTGGCCGTCAGAAAGGCCACACGGAACTCTACCGTGGTGCCGAATATGTCGTCGACTTTCTGCCAAAAGTTAAAATCGAAATCGTGCTGGCCGATGATCAGGTCGACGGCGCGATCGAGGCTATTATCGCCGCCGCCAAGACCGACAAGATCGGCGATGGCAAAATCTTTGTTTCCCCTGTCGAGCAGGCCATCCGTATCCGGACCGGCGAAGCAGGCGAAGACGCATTGTAACTCTGCGGATATCTCCGCTTCAACGAACACACGAAAGAAAAGGAAACCCTTATGAACAACGCTGACGTTCTTAAGCTGATAAAAGATGAAGATGTTGAATATGTCGACGTGCGGTTTACCGACCCGCGCGGCAAGCTTCAACATGTAACCGTTATCGCGGATCTGGTTGATGAGGATTTTCTGGAAGAAGGCTTCATGTTTGACGGCTCTTCCATCGCGGGCTGGAAATCAATCGAAGCGTCTGACATGAAACTGATGCTTGATCCATCGTCTGCATATATCGACCCTTTCTATGCGGAAAAAACACTCGCTGTGCATTGTTCCGTTGTCGAGCCAGACACGGGCGAGCCTTACGAGCGTGACCCGCGCGGAACAGCGCAAAAAGCCGAAGCTTATCTGAAATCAACAGGTATCGGTGATGTCGCCTATATGGGCCCGGAAGCTGAGTTCTTCCTGTTCGATGACGTGCGCTATAGCGTCGAGATGAACAAAGTGTCTTACGAGATCGACGCCCAGGACGCGTCATGGAACACAGACACCCAGTACGAAATGGGCAATATGGGCCATCGCCCCGGTATCAAAGGCGGCTATTTCCCGGTTAATCCGATTGACGACGCACAAGACATCCGGTCTGAAATGCTGTCCACCATGAAACGCATCGGGATGAAAGTTGACAAACACCACCACGAGGTTGCGTCTTGTCAGCACGAGCTTGGGCTGATCTTTGGCACACTGACCCATCAGGCAGACGAGCTTCAGAAGTACAAATACATCATCCACAACGTTGCACATGCCTACGGTAAATCGGCGACTTTCATGCCAAAGCCGATCTCTGGCGACAACGGCACTGGGATGCATGTAAACATGTCAATCTGGAAAGACGGCAAGCCGCTGTTCTCTGGCGACAAATATGCTGATCTTTCAAGTGAAGCACTTTGGTTCATTGGCGGTATCCTGAAACACGCGAAAACCCTGAACGCGTTCACCAACCCATCGACCAACAGCTATAAACGTCTGATCCCCGGCTTTGAAGCCCCGGTTCTGCGGGCCTACTCTGCACGTAACCGGTCTGGTTGTGTTCGTATTCCATGGACAGAAAGCCCGAAAGCAAAACGTGTTGAGGCGCGCTTCCCTGATCCGGCGGCGAATCCATACCTTTGCTTTGCAGCGCTGTTGATGGCTGGCCTTGACGGTATCAAAAACAAAATTGACCCGGGCCCCGCATCAGACAAAGACCTTTATGATCTGCCACCAGAAGAGCTTGCAGAAATCCCAACTGTTTGTGCCTCCCTGCGCGAAGCACTGGACAGCCTTGAAGCAGACCATGACTTTCTTTTGGCCGGTGACGTGTTCACCAAGGACCAGATCGATGGCTACATCGCACTGAAATGGGAAGAGGTTTACGCTTACGAGCACACACCGCATCCCGTTGAATTCAAGATGTATTACAGCTGCTAACTTCGGTGGGCCTTGCCCCATCTCAAGACAGAATAGAAAGGGCGCTCAGTTGGGCGCCCTTTTCTTTTTGCCTTTGGAATTCCTGCAATCTGCCTGATTTCCGGCCTATTTCGCCCCTAGGTTGAGGTTGAAACATCTTAAGGCAGACTGCCCATGACCTTGAATTGCCCAGATAAAATAGAAGCGGCTCTTTTGTATCACAGCTTGGAGCCCGTGAATTTTAAACAACTCAATGCTTTGCTAAACGCGCATCTTTCCGAGACAAAGCTTCAATTTGAAACGACAGAAATTGAAACGGGTGTCTACGCCGTATACTCTAACGGTGAGTTTTCGATCCGGATTTGTGATGAAGACCAGCCGCTTACTGCCGAAAAATTCAGCGATGTTCTGAACTCCCCAGTGACATCCCTGAGCCATGCTGAGATGACAGCAATCATAAGTGGCCATACTAAGCATATATCCATAACGGTCTGGGACGGGCAGGATTGCGCACCGCAGATCAGTGAAACCCCTTCGCCTTCCGAAAATAATGCTTCGGAAACTTTTCAAACAAAGCTGAACCTCTGCCAAAACGCCGTTACGTCGCTCATTTCTTTCAATAAGCCTGACGCGGTTCTGTGGCACCAATCAAAACAGATGTTCTGCCCCCAACAATTTCTTTCGATGCGCGATATTGATTTTCCGCTGGCGCTTTATGTCCATCCAAAACCGTTTTCAAGTGGTGAAAAGCTGGACGACACATTGCTTGCAGGATTTCGTGTCGATCATATTTCGCAATTTATCGGCAAACCGCTGGTTTACAATGAAACCGTCCTGCCATTTGAGAAAGCTTTTGAACATCTGAGCGAATTCATGGCGTACCACCGAAACACAGGCGAAATAATGCCAGACGGTGAGTGTTTCGGACGTGATAAAAAGAATCAGGTGCGTGTGAACCATATTGCCCCTGATGACGATCATCCGAACGGCATTGTAGAACTTACCTATTTACACACCCAAAAACCGAAACCAAAACCAATCAAAAGAGACCGGTCTCAACGACCGGAAAGCTTGGCCCCGAGAACTGAAGTGACCTTTAAGAGGCCAGCACAGGTCATGACACAGGAAGCTTTGCTAAAAATTGTGTTTCGGGGCGATCCTCGCAAGCCCTTGTTTGATGATGGAACGGTGGAAGACAACCCAGAAGGCAATACACTGTTAAGCCGGCTGCCCTTCGGGTCAGTTTAGAATCCTGCCACGTCCTCGAAATCAGCAAGCCGGATAGAAAGACTGTCTAAAGTCAAACAAGCAACCGGGAATAAAGCAAAAGCCCATATCCTGCCAATACCTTGGCCGCAGGTCCCCACTGCGCGTTGAAACTGAATTGATCCAGCCCCACTGTTTTTGCGATCAAACCCAAGGATTTCCGACCGTCCACCTGTGCCAGCAATGGTGCGGCGTTCTTTGGAATTTTCAGAACGGTTTTATCGGCAGCTAAAACCACACGAAGCTGACCTTTTGATGCTACTTCACGTGCCAGGGCCTGCGGGTTCACCCCTTTTATATGTGGAATCTGGTTGGGATCACTGTGTTTTGCGAGCGCTTCAGGCGTTTGGGCGATCCGGGTCGCATAGCCGACATGGGTTTTTATTGTCCCACGCAGTTTTTCCGCAATCTCCATCGCGCCGGTTCTATCTTCTGGTGTCAAGCAACCATCGGGCAGCAATGGCGACGGATCGTAAAGCGCTGGCTGGGTGAATGATACCAAACCCAACCCGGCATGGTTCAGCGCTTCAGTTACATCCCTCACGGTATAGGGGCGGTCCTGACTGTGAAGCAACAAATCAAAGAACCCCGCATCACTTTGATTGTGATCATCAAGGTGTGGATTACGCTTAAACGGATGTCCGTCTGGCAATGCACTGAATATTTTTTTTGCCTGCGCCAATCGGTTTTCAGGAGACAAACCATCAAGCAGCTGACCAAAGGCTTCCTGCAGCGGATAAACCCCGCTTCGCCCGTAGGGCGCATACACCATAAAACCCAACCCACCCTTTGGGGTGAGCGCGGCTGCCAGGGCATCAAACCCAAGCTGGGGTTCGGGCAAGTGATGCAAAACACCACAGCAATCAATGTAGTCAAACAAGCCAAACTCAGCCACATCAAGCAGGCTGCCGGTCACGAAATTGATGTTTTTCAAACCTCTGATGCCTGCTCGTTTTTCAGCAATCTGGCGCGACGCAGACGAGAGATCGATATAGGTGATTTCGTAAGGCCGGCTTACAGAACTCAGCACCTGCGCCAACTGGATCAGCGCATCCCCTGTGCCACCCCCCGCAACCAGTGCACGCAGCGGTTTAGACCAATCGCGCTTTCCCCCAAATACGAAATGGTCAATTTCCAGCGGATGCGAAGGTGATCCGGTAACGAGCCGCTTTTTTTCGTCTTTTGGGTCACGTTCAGGGTACGGAAAGACCTCATATTGCTCTTGTACCTTGCTCATGTGCCTACCTCGTCAATCTGAAAGCTTAGTAAGCCGTCTTTCTGTTCCTGCGTAAGGTTTTCATACCGAACAAGGCAGGTGTGGATCGCGAAAACAACTGCATTTGTTTTGGGTAGGCGCACCAAGGTCTGCCGTTCCGAGCGCAGATACTTTGCACGCCCTTTCGGCCTTTGCCTCGGAGCTTCTTCAAGTCGCGGCTGAAAGAGGGCCGGATCATGATAGTGTAATGCATTTGCGCGCCAGATCGGGCGACCAACCTTTATGCCGTCAAAAAGGCGTTGCACACGTTTGGCGATGTTTGTGTCATACGACTCGACAGGGCTATGAACCGCGACCAGAGGCTTCAGGAATTTCTGTGACAAGGTCCAACTGGCCGGAAAACACAAAAGTGCGCCTGTTATGACATGTTCGTCACCCTGTTTTTCAAGGATAACAAAATCTTCCTGAACAAATTTGCTCAATGCCACAAGCGGTTGTTCTTTTAAACAATCGACGCGGGTACCATCCGGCCGGATAACAAACGTATCCCCGACTTCAAAACCGGATATTTTTGACAATTCAGAAACGACAACCTCCAGCAATTCCTGCGTTGCAGGCATTGCTGAGGCTGATACGGCATGAACATCGTCAAATCGCTCTTTCAACAGTTTTTCTTTTTGCTCCAGTTGCCCTTTGTAAGCCTCGTCGATTGTCAGCCAAACAGGGCGCTCGAGCGGCATAATGCCCGGCAATTTGCGCGCGCGCGCATCGAGCCAGGGCGCAAATGGAAGTCTTTCCTGTAAAACCAATTCGTCTTCTTCCATCAAAAACTGCCTTTTTATACCAAAACCGACCCCTGTTTTGGTCGGTTTCAGGCAGGACAATGCGGGGAAAGCATTTCATCGTTTTGCCAGCACCGACGGAGCCAAAGCTATGAACACGCATTATCGCGAAAGAAGAAAGATCGACCCAACACGCGGCGACAAACTGCCTGACGGTTCTCCAAATGACAATGACCGGGTCGAAATTGGGCCGACGCAACTTGCCTTTCGGGAATGGGAAGCAGCGGAACTTGTTTTACCAAACCTCGAAAAGATGCGTGCTTACAGGCTCCAACGATTGGTAAGCCACATCAATGCCCGAGACTACGGCGGCGTTTTGATGTTTGATCCGATGAACATCCGCTACGCAACCGACAGCACTAATATGCAGCTTTGGAATACACATAATTCCTTTCGTGCGGTGCTGGTTTGCGCGGATGGGTATATGGTGATCTGGGACTACAAGAATTCCCCTTTCCTCAGCAAATTCAACCCATTGGTGCGCGAACAGCGTTCTGGCGCGGACCTGTTTTACTTTGACCGGGGCGACAAGGTGGATGTGGCGGCTGATGCCTTTTCAAACGAAGTACGCATTCTGATCAAAGAACATTCCGGCGGAAACATGCGGCTTGGTGTCGATAAGCCTACAATTCACGGAAACCGCGCCCTTGTTGCACAGGGGTTTGAAGTCATGGAGGGCGAGGAACTGACCGAAAAGGCCCGATCCGTCAAAGGCCCGGACGAGATTCTGGCAATGCGCTGCGCCTCGGTCGCCTGTGAAAATGCTGTGGCAGAGATGGAACGCGCCTGCGAACCCGGGATGAGCGAAGATGAAATCTGGGCTGTCCTTCATGCTGAAAACATCAAGCGGGGCGGCGAATGGATCGAAACCCGGCTTCTTACCACGGGTCCACGCACCAACCCGTGGTTTCAGGAATGTGGCCCACGCATCCTTCAGAACAACGAGATTCTATCGTTTGATACAGACCTGATCGGCTCCTACGGGATTTGTGTCGATATTTCGCGTAGTTGGTGGGTCGGTGACGCAGACCCGCGCCCGGATATGGTTTACGCCATGCAGCATGCCCACGAACACATCATGACAAACATGAAAATGCTGAAACCTGGTGTTTTGATGCGCGATCTTACATTCAACTGTCACAAGCTCGACGAACAGTTTCAAAAGCAAAAATATGGTTGCCTGATGCATGGGGTTGGTCTTTGTGACGAATGGCCCTTGATTGCTTATCCCGACCAGTTTGTCGAAGGCGCGTTTGAATACGAGTTGGAAGCCGGGATGGTGCTTTGCTCGGAAGCATTGGTAAGCCCGGAAGATGGGGATTTCTCGATCAAACTTGAAGATCAGGTTCTTATCACAGAAGACGGTTTCGAAAACCTGACAACCTATCCCTTTGACGGTCGCCTGATGGGATATTGCTAAGCCAATCAAAGAAACTTGCCGATCCCGCAAACCTTATCCAGATAAGACAGGTTGCCGGCTACTATATAATTTAAAATCAGAACCTAAAGAGGCGTAGTTAAAGTTTGAAACGCGCCAAAATGCCCATATGGTCCGACCCAAGAAGTGGCCGAAGCTGTGTGCGTGTTTGCTGCCCTTCAGTCGCCGGGACCAGAACGTGATCGATCGGCAATTCAAGAAAACCATTAAAGAGCGAATAGGTGTAACTTACAGCACCTGCCCGCTCCGTTTCCGTTAAATCCTGCAGTGAATGCATGGCGTAGGACCACGGTACCATGTTGAAATCTCCGCCAACAACGACCCTCCCCTCTAGCCCATTCAGAAATGGTTGAAGCCGTTCAATCTGTCGGGCCTGGGTATGAGGATACGGCCAGTGCAGGTGTACCGAAACAAGCCAGAGAGGCCCATCAGCGGTTGTCACCTGTATCGCAACCGCGCCCAAACGCTCAATACAACGCTCGCTCCCTTCAACCATCGGCCAGCGCGACGCAACGCTAACGCCCCCCACCCACAAAAACCCGCACGTGAGTTGGCTTTGATATTGCCCAGCCAATGCGGACAGCACTTCGGTATTCGCTTCATTGACCTCCTGAAACGTCACAAAATCCGGGTTATGCTGTAAGATATCGGAGACAACAGCTTGCTTGTCAGCCAAACGAAAGGACAGGTTTTTCTGATAGAGACTGTATTTTGCCTCTTCCGATACCCTATGTTCAAGCCCGGCCCAGAGAACACCTGTGCCAAAAAAGATCGCCACACCAAACCAGACAGCGGCAACACCCTTTAGCCATTTCCAGTTCATGGTGAATAAAATCAGAGCACCAAGGCCGGTCAAAACGGCGAAATGCCAACGGAAAACCGCAAAAGAATCGCCAATTGGATGAAGACCGCCAGTCAGACCCAGTACCAGAGGCAGAACTGGAGACAAACACAGCGCGACACCCAAAAATCTTAACATTCAAAACCTCTGATCATACGAACGCCATTCGCGTATGACATAGTCAATAATGGCAACAACCGCAATTCAGTCACACACCCTCACCTTCATGTGACGCAACCGTGACATACCTTGTGTTGAATGCGGTTGCGGCCCAATTTGTGCAGGCAGTTAGAAAGGAATCCCAATGGCGACCGAGCGCGTGACTTTTACGGGACATTCAGGCATTAAACTTGCCGCTAGGCTAGATTTACCAGACGGTCCACATCTGGGAACCGCTTTGTTTGCGCATTGTTTTACGTGCTCAAAAGATATTCCCGCAGCACGCAGGATTGCAGGGCGACTCGCGGGGATGGGCATTGCTGTCTTGCGTTTTGATTTCACCGGTCTTGGGCATTCGGAAGGTGAATTTGAAAATACCTCGTTCAGTTCGAACGTTTCTGATCTTGTTGCAGCGTCCAACTATTTGAAAGAGCGGGACATGGCTCCGGGGATGTTGATTGGTCATTCGCTTGGTGGAGCCGCGGTTTTACGCGCCGCAGATTCGCTGCCAAGCGTGAAAGCTGTTGTAACCCTGGGTGCACCGTTTGACCCCGGTCACGTCACACATAATTTTGCGGATGCCTTGCCAAAAATACAAGCCGAGGGCACCGCCGAAGTTAACCTTGGCGGACGCCCCTTTCGAATTGGGCGTGCGTTTGTTGAAGATGTCGCCGCCGAAAACCTTGCACCCGCCATCGCCGGGCTGAAACGCGCTTTGCTTGTTATGCACGCCCCGCGCGACACCATTGTTGGCGTCGAAAACGCAACGCAAATTTTCACCGCAGCGCGTCATCCGAAAAGCTTTGTCACGCTCGACAATGCAGATCATCTGATAACCAACCCGGCAGATGCGGAATATGCGGCCGAGGTGATCGCAGCTTGGGCAGGCCGCTACATGGACTTGCGCCCGCCTGCACCCCCAATAGGTGCCCCAGAGGGTGTGGTTCGCGTAGCAGAGGCTGACCCCGAAGGTTTTTTGCAGGATGTGAACGCTGGCCCGCTTCATCATACGGTTGCGGATGAACCACTGGCCTATGGTGGCACCAACAAAGGCATGTCGCCCTATGGCTATCTGGCTGCGGGTCTTGGTGCCTGCACATCAATGACAATCCGCATGTACGCGCGCAGAAAAGAATGGCCACTGGAACACGTCAGTGTGGATGTAACGCACGACAAGGTTCATGCCCAGGATGCGGGCAATGGCGCGAACACCAAGATCGACACCTTTCGTCGAAAAATACACCTGACTGGAAACCTGACAGATGATCAGCGACAAAGATTGCTGGAAATCGCCGATAAATGTCCGGTCCACAAAACACTTGAAAGCAGTTCAGAGATCGAGACGTCGCTGGCGCCATCCTGATCGAAGCACATTCAAACAACATCACCGAAAGGGAAATAAGTCGACCTCATGGTGTAATGTTTGCGCGGTCCCGAAACATTCCAGGTTGTGGACCATACGGGCCATGTCGTGAAGTCGTAAAACGCCTTGTAGATATCTTCGGCACAGATGTGCACAGCCTCTGTCCTGGATAGGCCTAAATGAACGTGATGGAAAAAAATGCCATTGTCGAAAAACACATTAATTCCACCTGAATGCCCAGACCAGAGGTAGCGCCGTGATGCAGGAATCTTTGGTTGTCCGCCATAGGTCAGACTTCCGAATTCGATGTACTGCACCGACTGACCTACAGGCTCAAACTCAGCTTTCCCGTTTAAGACGCCCTTCTGCCCGTTTTTTTGATCAGTAATTTCGCGATCAAGCTTCCACTGACCGCAGAAGTCCAAAACCTCGCTTGGCTTCCCGCTCACTCTCTCAGGGTCCCAACAGAAATATCGCCATGCTCCCCAAGGAACCGCACCTTTTTCCCGGACAGTTCCATGTCATAGCAAGCCCACAGATCGTTGGGCGGCCATTGCGAACAATAGCGGTTCGCCTCAACGCGCCAGTAACCCCAACTGTTTGCACCCGCGTTGTATAGCGTTCGCCCTGACGCGTAAAAGTGCTGTGACGCGGCCTCGTAAGTTACTCCTTTGTCGGTCAACGCCTCTATAATGCCTGCGTCGCCAAGCGGCTCCCAGTTTTCGGCATAGGCAGCCGCCGGCCAGATAAACGAAAAAATAAGGACAGCGCGCCGCATGGGACCTCCGGGGTGCTTGCTGTAAACACCTCCTCAGTCTAAGAGAACCCGCGCCCTGTCTCAATTCAAAAGGCCTTGAACATGATCCCCCGTTATTCCCGCCCTGAAATGGTTGCCATCTGGTCGCCAGAAACCAAATTCCGCATCTGGTATGAGATCGAGGCACATGCCTGTGACGCACAAGCCGATCTGGGGGTTATCCCACGCGCAAACGCCGAAGCCGTCTGGAAAGCCAAAGACGTGGAATTTGATGTAGCGCGGATCGACGAGATTGAGGCCGTGACAAAACACGACGTTATCGCCTTTCTCACGCATCTCGCGGAACATGTCGGAAGCGATGACGCGCGTTTTGTTCATCAGGGGATGACCAGTTCCGATGTGCTGGATACCTGTTTCAACGTGCAGCTTGTCAAGGCGACCGATATTCTGATCGAAGATATGGTCAAATTGCTCGCCGCCCTGAAGCGCCGCGCCTATGAACACAAGGATACGGTGCGCATCGGCCGGTCCCACGGAATTCATGCCGAACCAACAACAATGGGCCTGACCTTCGCGCGGTTCTATGCAGAGATGGACCGCAACCTGAACCGGTTGAAGAAGGCGAGGAAAGAGATTGCGACGGGTGCAATTTCGGGTGCTGTTGGCACATTCGCAAATATTGATCCTGCGGTAGAAGAACACGTCTGCACGAAACTGGGATTGGAACCAGAACCAATTTCAACTCAGGTCATTCCGCGCGACCGTCACGCGGCGTTCTTTGCAGCCCTTGGGGTGGTTGCGAGTTCAATCGAGAATGTCTCCATCGAAATCCGCCATATGCAGCGCACCGAAGTACTTGAGGCCGAGGAGTTTTTCTCGAAAGGGCAAAAGGGATCATCCGCGATGCCGCACAAACGCAACCCTGTCTTGACCGAAAACCTTACCGGTCTTGCGCGCCTTGTCCGCATGGCGGTTGTTCCCGCGATGGAGAATGTTGCGCTCTGGCACGAACGCGACATTTCGCACTCATCCGTTGAACGCAATATCGGACCTGACACCACCATTACGCTCGACTTCGCGCTCTCGCGCCTGACCATGGTCATAGACAAGCTGGTGATCTATCCCGACAACATGCTCGCCAATATGAATAAATTCCGCGGGCTGGTTATGTCTCAGCGCGTTCTGCTGGCCCTGACGCAAGCCGGGGTCAGCCGCGAAGACAGCTACAAGCTCGTGCAAAGAAACGCGATGAAAGTCTGGGAAGAAGGTAAAGATTTCAAGACAGAGCTTCTGGGTGATGCGGATGTTCTAAAAGCGCTAAGTGCGGAAGAAATCGAAGACAAATTCGATCTTGGTTATCATACCAAACATGTCGATACGATATTTGCGCGGGTTTTCGGCAAGGACTAGGTCACCTAAAAACGTTTTAAGGGGTCTCTTAACGCTTCGCTGCCAATATACCGCGACGCGAACCGGAGAGACCCCTTGAGCACCCCCCAACCTGAACTTTCGGGCGGCCCTGCCCCCAGCTTTCCAACGACGGCGAGCAATCTTACCCGCAAACAAAAGGCAGCAATCGTTGTTCGGCTCCTGCTTGGTGAGGGGGCGACACTTTCCTTAGCAAAACTGCCGGAACAGCTTCAGGCCGACCTGACAGAACATATTGGTGCTTTGCGTCTGGTAGACAGGAAAACGCTACACGACGTACTCCAGGAATTTTTGACAGAACTGGAATCGGTTGGGATGGCGTTTAGTGGCGGGCTGGAAGGTGCTCTTTCCTTATTGGATGGGTCAATCAGCCCCGTCGCCGCCGGGCGACTACGGCGTGGTGTTGGATCACATAGCCAGAACGATCCGTGGGAACGTATAGCGGAAACTAAAAATACAGACCTTTTATCCATCTTTTTCGAAGAAAGCGTTGAGGTCTGTGCCGTTATTCTTTCAAAGCTAAACGTTGCAAAATCAGCAGAACTACTGGGCCTCATTCCAGGTCCAAAAGCGCGACGCATTGCCTATGCGATCTCCATGACAGGTGCTGTCACCAAAGATGCGTTAGAACGAATTGGAAAATCTGTCGTCACGCAACTTGATGCGCGTCCGGTCTCTGTCTTCTCTGAAGAACCTGTGGAACGCGTGAGTGCAATATTGAACTCCTCCTTTTCGACCACGCGTGACGATGTCTTGGTCGGGCTGGAAGAAACAGACGCAGAGTTTGCAAGCAAAGTGCGAAAAGCCATTTTCACCTTTGCTGACATTCCGTCACGGATTGACCCTCGCGATATCCCAAAAATTATACGCGGACTAGAACAGAAAGATCTGGTAACTGCATTGACGGCTGCCCAGGCAAATGACGATGGATTGGTTGTTGACTATGTGCTTGATAATATGCCGAAACGTATGGCTGACCAACTTCGGACAATGATTGAAGATATGCGTGCGGTTCAAGAACCTATTGCGGAAACGGCAATGAGTGTTGTCATTGCGGAGATCCAGAAACTTGCCACCAGCGGGGAGATTACGATTGCGATCGAAGAAGATGCCGAGGGAAACGAAATCTGAACTAAATGTGATCTGGACAGTTCCGTAACCTATGCTTAGCCTTGCTGCATGAAACAGAATGATGGACGCCGCTGGCACGATATGGGGGGACAGGCCGCTGGGCCGGTTCCGAAAGACGATCACGACTTTGCGCTTTGGGAAAAGCGTATCGACGCACTTATGGTGCTTTGCTCTGCCAAGGGGCATTTTACCGTAGATGGCCTGCGTCGTGCTCTCGAGGATATGGGCGAAGACGCATTTGAAACGATGAGCTACTACGAACGGTGGGTCGCTTCGCTCAATCAAAACCTTGTTGAGGCCGGGGTTTACACCCCAACCGAACTTGGCGAACGCATGGAAGAGATCGCAACGCGTGGTGAAACCTACGGCGAGGCCGCGCATGGCTGAGCGTGTTCGTGTAAAGCACATGATGCCCCCGGGGCATGTGCGAGCGCCCGCGTATCTGCGTGGAAAAACTGGCTTTGTCGAGCGCAAGCTTGGCGCATTTGGCAACCCTGAACAGCTTGCCTATGGCTTGCCTGCCGAAAAAATCCCGTTGCTCCGGGTACGTTTCTCAATGGCTGAAGTCTGGGGAAGCGACACAGAATACCCGAACGATACGCTGGACGCAGAAATCTTTGCCCATTGGCTAGAATATCCGGAAACACATGATGCCCCATGATCACCATGACCACCTGAGCCCTTCGGGACACCCTTACCGAAAAGACAATGACGAACCACTGACCTATTGGCAGTGTATGGAGATCGCGATGCGCGAACTTCTGATCGAAAAGGGTGTTACAACGGCCACTGAAATTGCCTCTCAGATAGACACGATGGATGCCCGGTCCCCTGCGAACGGCGCCGCTGTCGTTGCACGTTCCTGGGTAGATCCTGCCTTTAAGGCACGGTTGCTGGAAAACGCGTCCAGAGCCAGCCGTGAAATGGGTTTCGACATCGGCACACTGCGCCTCATCGCGCTGGAAAACACTGAAGATATCCACAATGTCGTAGTCTGCACTTTGTGTTCCTGCTATCCGCGCAATCTGCTTGGGTTGCCACCCGATTGGTACAAGACAAGGGCCTATCGGTCACGCGTTGTGAAAGAACCGCGCAAAGTTCTGGCTGAATTTGGTTTGGAACTACCCGCCGAAACAACGGTTCGGGTTCATGATTCAACTGCAGATATGCGCTATATTGTAATACCTGCGCGCCCGGACGGAACAGAGAACATGACCGAGGAAGAACTTGCTGAACTCGTTAGTCGCGACAGCATGATTGGCACAGGTATCGCAAAATTGCCGTCCTGACCTGCATACTTATTTAACAAGAAACGGCAGAACGAAGCTCGGTCTGCCCTGTTTAAAGACTAAGTTTTATAAATGCAGAGCTTCAGCGTAAACGCGCGGATGCAACGATCGCCCCATGATTCGCCTTTTGCACGATCACGACGACCGGGGCAGAGCCTGGTGCCGGAACAGGAAAAGAAAGTGCCCTGCGGCCATCCCAGTTTCGGATATTTTCCCACGACGTTACAATGTTCGAATAGGTGATTGACCGTCCAGCATTCTCTCCGCGTCGAATGTTAACTGTTGAAGATGGCATATAGCGAACCAGTTGCACAACGAGCGGTCCAAGCGCCTGGCCGGAAGGCTCCAAAGTAACATTCAATGATTGCCCCCGTCGTTCCAGAGAAACGCCCGGATTGTTTGTTTGTGAGGCGTATCGCTGCAGCGTTGCAGCCACTTCTTCAGGCTCGTGACCAACAATATGGTCCTTTCCGCCGATAATCATTTGCGGCGTGTAAACCATCCGTTTGTTTGCAGCGCGTGCATAGGCTTTTTGCCGCGCGGTATAAGCAGAATCTCCGAAACTATCGACCCAACCGATGTAGTCCCAGTAATCAACATGAAGCGCGAGCGCGATCACATCCTCCCGGTCTGCAAGTGATGAAAGCAACGCGTCGGCCGGTGGGCATGAAGAACACCCTTGTGAGGTGTAAAGCTCAAGCACAACCGGATCGGATTGCGCTTGCGTACCGCCTGCAACCGCGACCCATAACCCAATAATTGCTCTGAACAGCTGTTTTTTCATGCTCACTCTTCCTTCGTACTTACCCCTTGCTAAAACACAGTTGCGCCGAACACCAATCAAGGTTTTGCGAGAATACTCTAATTCTTGTTACAAACGCGTGAGGATTGTGACAATTGTGTACAATAGTATACAAAAGTGCACATCTCCTCTTGAATGAACACCAATGTTAAGGCAATACCAGCCTTAACAATACCCCGAAATCATTTGAGGGAGGCCACGATGCCCATCACCGTTGGACGCGATAGTTCTAAAACCCGCAAAACATTGAAAGTCGGCTCTGAGAGCATTTCCTATTATTCCATCCCTGCTGCCGAGGCGGCCGGACTTGGCGATTTTTCGAAATTACCCGCCGCGCTTAAAGTGGTGCTTGAAAATATGCTTCGCTTTGAAGACGGCAAAACCGTTTCCGTTGATGACATCAAGGCGTTTAGCGAATGGGCTGTCCAGGGTGGCAAAAACCCGCGCGAGATCGCCTATCGCCCCGCGCGTGTTCTGATGCAGGATTTCACTGGCGTTCCTGCCGTTGTTGACCTTGCAGCCATGCGCGACGGAATCATGGGACTTGGTGGTGATCCTGAAAAGATCAACCCGCTGAACCCAGTTGATCTTGTGATCGACCACTCGGTCATGATTGATGAGTTCGGCAACCCCCGCGCGTTTCAGATGAACGTTGACCGCGAATACGAACGTAACATCGAACGCTACACATTCCTGAAATGGGGCCAGTCCGCGTTTAACAACTTTCGCGTTGTGCCCCCCGGAACCGGTATCTGCCATCAGGTGAACCTCGAATACCTGTCGCAGACGGTCTGGACTGATGTGGACCAAAACGGCGAAAACGTTGCCTACCCTGACACGCTCGTTGGCACTGATAGCCACACCACAATGGTAAACGGCCTCGCCGTTCTAGGCTGGGGTGTTGGTGGCATTGAGGCTGAAGCTGCAATGCTGGGCCAGCCCATTTCCATGTTGATCCCCGAAGTTGTCGGGTTTGAACTGACCGGTGACATGAGCGAAGGCACAACAGGCACTGACCTGGTTCTCAAAGTTGTTGAGATGCTGCGCGCCAAAGGCGTTGTCGGAAAATTCGTCGAGTTTTACGGTGAAGGCCTTGATCGCCTGCCGCTGGCAGATCGCGCGACCATTGCCAACATGGCACCTGAATATGGCGCAACCTGCGGCTTCTTCCCGGTCGATAACGAAACGCTGCGCTACCTGCGCACGTCTGGCCGCGACGAGGACCGGATAGCGCTTGTCGAAGCTTATGCAAAAGAAAACGGTTTCTGGCGCGGCGATGACTATGCTCCGATTTACACGGATACGCTGCATCTTGATATGGGGACAATCGTACCTGCGATTTCGGGCCCGAAACGCCCACAAGACTATGTCGCGCTTGATCAGGCAAAGACTGCGTTCCAAAAAGAAATGGAAGAGACCTTTAAGCGCCCCATGGGCAAGGAGGTTGCCGTTGCCGGTGAAGATTACACGATGGAATCCGGCAAGGTTGTGATTGCCTCGATCACCTCTTGCACCAACACCTCCAACCCTTACGTGATGATCGGCGCAGGCCTTGTGGCACGCAAAGCAGCGGCACTTGGCCTGGACCGTAAACCTTGGGTTAAAACATCTTTGGCACCCGGATCACAGGTTGTGAGTGCTTATCTTGAAGCGGCGGACCTGCAAAAAGATCTGGACGCCATCGGATTCAACCTTGTTGGATATGGCTGCACAACTTGTATCGGCAACTCTGGCCCGATCCAGAAAGAACTGTCCGAAGCGATTGCCGAGGGTGATCTGGTGGCAACCTCTGTGCTTTCCGGCAACCGGAACTTTGAAGGCCGCATCAGCCCGGATGTCCGTGCAAACTATCTTGCCTCTCCGCCGCTTGTGGTTGCTTATGCGCTTGCTGGCACAATGGACATCAATCTTGCGTCAGACCCAATTGCGCAGGACAAAGACGGCAACGACGTCTACCTGAAAGACATCTGGCCAACGACACAAGAAATTGCGGAACTGGTTGAAAAAACCGTCACACGCGAAGCGTTCCAGTCAAAATATGCCGACGTCTTTAAAGGCGATGAAAAATGGCAATCTGTCGAAACGACTGACAGCCTGACCTATGATTGGCCCACAACATCAACCTATGTGCAAAACCCGCCTTACTTTCAGGGCATGTCAAAAGAAGCTGGCACTATCTCAAACGTGACAGATGCAAAGGTCCTGGCAATCCTTGGCGACATGGTCACAACCGACCACATCAGCCCCGCTGGATCGTTTAAGGACACGACACCGGCCGGGAAGTATCTTGTTGACCGGCAAGTGCCCGTGCGCGAGTTCAACTCTTACGGGTCGCGACGCGGAAACCACGAAGTTATGATGCGCGGTACATTTGCCAATATCCGTATCAAAAACGAAATGCTGGATGGTGTTGAAGGTGGCTACACCAAGGGCCCGGATGGGAAACAAGCAGCGATTTTTGATGCTGCTATGGCCTATCAGGAGGCAGGCACTCCGCTGGTGATTTTCGCTGGTGAACAATATGGTGCAGGGTCTTCCCGTGACTGGGCAGCCAAGGGTACAGCCCTGTTGGGTGTGAAAGCGGTGGTCGCAGAAAGTTTTGAACGCATTCACCGTTCGAATCTTGTCGGAATGGGGGTTATCCCGTTTGAATTCACTGGTGGAGACAATCGTACCTCTCTCGGCCTGAAAGGTGACGAAACAGTTACAATCACAGGTTTAGAGGGTGATCTCAAACCGCTTTCAAATGTTCCTGCGACAATCAGCTATGCCGACGGATCGTCGATGGAAATACAACTGAAATGCCGGATTGATACGGAAGTAGAGATCGAATACATCGAAAATGGCGGTGTTCTGCACTATGTGCTGCGGAACTTGGCCAAAAGCTGATCCTCACGAAACACATTGTTTCCAGTTTTGGGGGGCGTTTTCGAGCGCCCCCTATATTTTTGTTAAGAGTTATACTTTAGATAGAAAGGCATGATAGATTTAAGAGTGCCACAAAATCGCCTCATTATTAAGTTCGGGATCCCGATTGTCCTGCTGGAAGCTGCTGTGCTTCTTGCATTGGCTCTGTAATTTCTGTCACCCCAAGATCAAAATTACAGCAATACCGACACCAAGCAGAATGCACAGTGGCGAATAATATTTTCTGTCGAAAGTGCGAAATGGAAATTTCGGTGTAAGGCCCGCCCAAAACTGCGTGAACCCCAAAACACCCCTTGTCAGAAACACTGCTGCAAAAAGCGCACAAAGCGTTTGCAGCCAGACTGACCCACCAAACGGTGACCCTGCCCCTAGATAAATGACCGCAGCGACAGCACCCACCATCGAAAACGATACGGTGCCACATTGCAATGCACTGGGCATCTTTCTGATGTTTTGAAATCCTGCAACGCTGCGCGCGAGGCTTTCTTCGTCCCCGCCGGGCCACCAGATCCGAAAGGCCCAGATGAGATGTATCGCTGCAATCAGGAAGAGGATTGCGCCAATGAAAAGTGAGAACCAGAACATCACGTCCCTTTGACCTCAGACCTATCTATTTGGCGGCTTCTATCGCAGGTCGAACCGTGCTTTCCAGAACCCGTTGCGTGATTGGCCCAGCAAACCGCAAGACAACGATACCTTCGCTGTCGATGATAAAGGTCTCTGGCACCCCTGTCGCACCCCATTCAATCGCGGTGCGTGCACCCTGATCCATGCCAAGCGCAGTATAGGGGTTACCAAGCTCCTCCAGAAAACCAAGCGCCTTGTCCACATCCGTATCACGGTTGATCCCGTAAATCGGCAAGCCTTCTTCGGCCAGCATCACGAGATTTGGATGCTCAGCACGGCATGGTGTGCACCAGCTCGCCCAAACATTTACCAGTTTTACGCCCGGTTCGCGCAACTCTGCATCACCAAAGGTGGGTTCGGGTCCAACAGGGCTTAAAAACAGTGCAGGAGCAGGCCCTCCCTGTCTGGCAGAGGGGTGGTTATCATCCTTACCAAGGCCAAAATAAAACATCAGCGCGAAGGCAGCGAAAACCAACGGTGGAGCAACCATCAAGGGATTCAGTTTAGTCACGTTTTGCGCGCCTCTTTTCCAATTCTCTAAGTTGGTGACGCACTTTACGCCCTTTCGTCCAACTCATTAGAACTAGTGACAGCAGAAGCAAAATACTAGCGCCGTAGGCTGCTGATACCTCAAGAGCATATTTTCCAAGATCGGGCATCATCCAAGCCTCTCTCGTGCCATGATTGCCTGTATGCGGCGTGAGCGTATCTCTGTCCGTGTGCGCAGCAGAACAAGCGCGACAAACAACAGAACAAACCCCGCAATACAGAACAGCAACGGCAGGTAATATTCGTTATGAACGTTGGTTTCTTCATCAAGCGAAAGTGAAGCGCCTTGGTGCAGCCCCTGATTCCAGAAATTCACTGCATAACGGCTAAGCAGCGCAAAAACGGACCCAACAAGACAGAGAATCGAGGTAAGGTCCGCAGCGGTATCCGGGTTTTCCACCGCTTCCCACAACGCGATATAGCCAAGGTAAAACAAAAACAGGATCAGGAAAGACGTGAGTCTCGGGTCCCAAACCCACCATGTCCCCCACATGGGCTGTCCCCAGACCGCACCTGTTATCAAGGCAATCAAAGTCATCACTAGCCCAATCGGCGCTGCTGCCTTTGCCGCCAGAGCAGACACATGGTGACGCCGCACAAGCCAGACCAGCGAAGTGATCAGCATCATCACCCAGGCATTTATTGCCATCATCGCAGCGGGAACATGCAGGTAAATGATTTTGACTGTGGCACCTTGCCGATAGTCGTCAGTGGTAAAGAAAAACCCCCAGACAAGGCCGATAACCAGACAAACCGCAGCCAGCACAGCAAAATAAGGCAGCAAGACCTGCGAGGTCTGCATGAACTTTTTCGGATTTGCATATTCCCAAAGCGACATCGCGTTTACCTATGGTTCTTTTTGGTTGTTGCGGGTGATCATAACCGCATTCGGCCTATCGTAAATTGATGCGGATTGCCGCAGCCGCGGCAAAGGGTAGGATTGCAATGACTCCAAAGGTAATTCCTGCCAACATCAAAAGCGGTGTCGCGTTGCTTAGACCGGCTAAGCCACGGGTCAGCGCCTCTGCGCCAAAGATCAAGGTGGGCACATAAAGCGGAAGAACAAGCAGCGAAAGCAACAGCCCACCGCGTTTCAACCCAACTGTCAAAGCGGCGCCAAAGGTGCCAATCATCGACAGCGCCGGTGTCCCGAGAGCCAGCGTCAGGACAAGCCAGCCATACCCACCCTGAGGAAGGTTCAGCAAGACCCCAAGCGCAGGTGCTGCAAGTGTCAGCGGCACCCCAGTGACCAACCAATGCGCCAATGCCTTGATAACCACAACCGCCTCCATGGGGATTGGCGCAGTCGCCAGCAAATCGAGCGAGCCATCCTCGAAATCCAGCGCAAAGATGCGGTCAAGCGAAAGCAGGCAGGCCAAAAGTGCGCCAACCCATAAAACGCCCGGAGCGATGCGCGCCAAGACCGCACTCTCTGGACCTACGCCAAATGGAACAAGAACCGTGACAATCAGAAAGAAAGCCAGCGCCAGACCAAAGCCGCCGCCTGCGCGTGTTGCCTGTCTCAGATCTCGTATCAAAAGCGCGATCATAAAAACGCCTCGTCAAAATGATCTTCTGACGTACGCGCGGCCCGAAACTGTGTCAGGTCCAGAGCCTCGGCCTCAATGCCAAGGTCGATATGTGTCGCAATCAGCGTTATGCCCCCTGCCCGGCAATGCGCGGCAACAGCTGTGGCGAACAGGCCAACACTTTCCTGATCAAGCGAAACCGTTGGCTCATCAAGTGCCCAAATGGGCCGCCCGGTCACCAAAAGCCGCGCGAGCCCAAGCCGACGTTTCTGGCCTGCCGACAGGTTGTGTGCAAGTCGCGTTCTGAGCTCTGTCAAGTTGAACGCGACAAGCGCGGGTTCAATATCATCACAGCCAAAAACATCTGCCCAGAACCGCAGGTTTTCTGTGACAGTCAGGGTCGCCTTAAGCCCATCTGCGTGCGCGGCATATGCGATCTGATCTGCGCCAGGTGTAAATGATCCGTGAACAGCGGGCTGTAGCCCGGCAATTGTGCGCAACAGCGTTGTTTTTCCAATACCATTTGGCCCGCGCAACAGCAGCGTTTGCCCTGCTTCCAGCGTAAAAGACACCCCTTCCAGCACCGGAATGCCGCCACGGGCACAAGCAAGGTTGGAAATGGAAAAACTCATGGGTAAGGGCTTAGCCTAAACAAGCGACAGCGAAAAGCGCGATCACACACATAGTAACGCAGCGGCAACTCTACGGCCTTCTGACAACAAAACATTGTAGGTTCTGCAGGCAGACGGGCTGGCCATGGTTTCCACACCGATTTCTGCAGTTTCAAGCGCTGTCCTTAGGTGAGCGGGTATATGGGCTATTTCAGCGCCTGTGCCGATGAACAGCACGTCAATCTCGTCGGCTTTCGCCAACAGTGAGTCAGCATCGTCGTAGCCCTGCCATTCCTCTACCCCGGTCGGCATCACCAGAATAGCGCTATTGTAGACCTTCCCACCAATCCTAAAAAAGCCGGGGCCATACCCTTCGATTGGCAATGCGTCAGTAAAGTTCATTTCGTTCAGTTGCACAGCAGCATCCTTAGTCAAACAACGGTAGCCCCGACAGGGCGGAAACCGCGATAATCAGATAGGCAACAGTACGGTAAACCCGTTCCCGGCCCGGTTTGAAAATAGCAGCCCCAGCGAGATTGGCCAACAGGTACGGAACGACCAAAATGATACCTGTAACGATTGCCGAAACCACAAGATGACCACCGATCTGGAATACAACAATCATAGAGATGTCAGCAAGGATGAGGAACAGCAGCGTATTTGCGCGAATGACTACGGAGGGATGTGGGCTTGCCATGTAAAGCATGATCACCGGGGGCCCGGCCAGGCCAACACTGCCACCAAGAAATCCGGCAAGCCCGCCTGCGGCAAACATCATGTGATTTTTCAAAGGTTTATTATACCTCACACCTGCAACAAGAAGGCCGAGCAGTGCAAGCGACACAAACGAAACGCCATATCGAAAGACTTCTGCAGCGATCACGGATAACAGCAAAACACCAAGGGGCAGCGTAACGACCATACCCATTCCCAGCCGCAGTACATCGCGCGGGTGACCATCACGCAATGCGCGCGGCACAATGGGTATTGGCCCGAACATATCCATAATGATCATTGTGGTCAGCGCCTCAAAGGGCGGTAGGATCTGCCCTGCAAACGGCACGTAAACCATTGCGGTTCCAAAGCCTGAAAAGCCCCGCACCAAACCTGCGATAGAAGCGCCAATCACCAGCAGCCAAATACCATCAATGGTAAAAACTGCGCTCAGCGCCTCCATATCAGGCGTCTATGCCAGAAAACTGGGTACCTGCGTTAGCATCCTGCTTGGTCCAGTCACGTTTCACACCGAGGTATAACAGAAAGGCGGACGCAACGAAAATTGAGGAATACGTCCCAACGATCACGCCCCAAATCATCGCGAAAACAAATCCACGGATAACATCGCCGCCCAAAACGTAGAGCGAAATCAAGGCAAGCAGGGTCGTGACAGATGTCATCATTGTCCGCGAAAGTGTTTCGTTGATTGAAAGGTTCAGAACCTCTTTCAAGTCCTTCTTCTTGTATTTGCGCAGGTTTTCCCGAACCCGGTCAAAAACAACAACAGTATCATTCAGCGAATAGCCAACAATTGTCAAAAGCGCCGCGATGATCGCAAGATCAAATTTTATCTGAACCTCAGAAAAGACGCCAATCGTCAGGATAACGTCGTGGATCAAGGCCGCGACTGCCCCAAGCGCGAACTGCCATTCAAACCGCAGCCAGATATAGATCAGCACCGCCCCGATCGCCAACGCAACGGCAAGGGCGGCGGTCTGGATCAACTCGCCTGACACCTTTGGCCCAACGGATTCGACAGATGGAAACTTCATATCCGGATCGATCTGCAACAAAGCGCCACTCACGCTCTCTAACAGGTCTACGGTCACGCTTTCCTGATCGTCCTGCGCCTGAATACGGATCATCGAAACATTCTGCTCTGGCCCAAACGTCGGGTCAAAAACTTCGGTAATTGAAACATCACCAAGGTTCAGCGGCTCGAGCGCCGAACGATAGGCGGCGACATCCAAAGCCTGAGCGCTTTCCGTTCGAATGGTTGTACCACCGCGAAAATCGATGCCGTAGTTCAGGCCCTGCAACATGAAGGAAACAAAGGCCACAACCATCATCACTCCCGAAACACCAAGCCATAGTTTCCAGCGCTTGAAGAAATCCCAGTTCGTCTCTGACGGTACCAGTTTAAGACGCATCTCTCAGACCTCGATTGTTTTGGGTTTGCGGCGTTCAAACCACATGATGATCATCACACGGGTTACAAAAATCGCCGTAAAGACAGAGGTGATAATTCCCAGCCCCAGCGTAATGGAAAAACCCCGTACAGGGCCTGAGCCCATGACAAATAGGATGACGGCCGTGATAAACGTGGTGATGTTGGCATCCAGAATGGCGCTGAGCGCCTTTTCATACCCAAGCTCGATCGCACGGGCTGGCCCTTTTGCGGTTTTAAGCTCCTCACGGATCCGCTCAAAAATCAGCACATTGGCGTCTACTGCCATGCCGATGGTCAGAACAATACCTGCGATACCTGGTAAGGTCAGCGTGGCGCCGATCATGCTTAGCAATCCAAAAATCAGACCAACGTTGATGATCAGTGCAATGTTGGCGAAAAGACCGAATAACCCATAACTTAACGCCATAAAGATCAGCACGGCTGCAAACGCCACGATACAGGCCAGCTTGCCCGCATCAATGCTGTCTTGTCCAAGTTCCGGGCCAATGGTGCGTTCTTCAAGAAAGGTCATTTTCGCTGGCAATGCACCTGCGCGCAGCAGCACGGCAAGGTTGGTCGTTTCCTCAACCGAAAAACGCCCGGTGATTATGCCTGATCCGCCCGGAATATGGGACTGAATAACAGGTGCTGAAATAACCTCTTCATCAAGCACGATAGCAAAGGGAGAACCAATATTTTCAGCAGTATAAGTTCCGAATTTCCGTGCACCCGTTGGATTAAAGCGGAAATTGACAGCAGGGCGTCCATTCTGGTCAAAACTTGGCTGCGCATCGACGAGTTCTTCACCTGACACGACAGCAGCGCGTTCAAGAATGTAAAACACGCCTTCTTCGTCAATCGAAGGCAGTAGCTCATTTCCAACACCGGGGTTGGCGTTGCTATCCTGCGTACGCCCCACAACCGGTTTGAATTCCAGCTTTGCCGGTGTGCCGATAATATCCTTCAGTTCAGCTGCCGAGCCGACGCCGGGAACCTGAATCAGAATTCTGTCTGTCCCCTGACGCTGAATTGTTGGCTCACGGGTGCCAACCTCATCCACACGACGGCGGATAATCTCAAGCGATTGCTGAACTGTACGTTCATCTGTCGCAACCTTTTCGGCATCTGAAAGGTTCACGACGATCACATCGTTTTCAGCGCGCACCTCAATATCACTGGCACCGACACCCGCCAATGTTGTGACAGGGCGCGCAAGACCGCGAACGACCTCCAGTGCACGCGCCATACCCTCTGGCTGCGAGATACGCACACGAAGTTCGTCGGCGGCGCTGTCCTGAAGGCGGATTGTGCCAACGGTTGCACGTTCCGGGCGCAACGCATCGCGCACTTCAGACCACATTCCTTGAAGACGCGCTTCGTAAACATCGGAAACATGCACTTCGGCCAGCAAATGTGCGCCCCCCCGCAGATCAAGCCCCAAGTTGATAAGCGACGAAGGCAACCAAGCAGGCCAACTTGCCTGATCTGCAAGCAACTCTGGCGTTTCCCCCGACAGCTCAATGGCCTGAAGGGCATCATTGTGGGTTTCGACCTTTGTGTAAAACGCGTTTGGCATCGCCATCAGCAGCCCAAGCGCACAAAACGCCCAGATCGTGACCCGCTTCCAAAGAGGGATTTGAAGCATATTTTCTGCCCGAATAAAGGATTAAGACGCAGGTTCGGTTTTGCTGAGAACCTGCGCGATCGTGGCCTGCACAACGCGCACTTTCACGCCGTCAGCAATTTCCACTTCGATCTCGTTGTCTTCTTTGACCTTAGACACTTTTCCGATCAAACCGCCCTGCGTGATCACCTGATCACCCCGACGCAATGCCTTCACCATTTCCTGATGGGCTTTTGCCTTTTTCTGCTGTGGGCGGATCAACAAGAAATACATGATCGCAAAGATCAAAATGAGCGGAATAAACTGGCCAATGGCTTCCATAGGTTCTCTTTCGTTCTGTGACCGGGCTTTGGCCCGCAATTTGAATAGCGGGCACCCTATATGTGGCCCAATTGCTTGGCAAGGCGACGAACATGCATTTCGAAATGCATTTTCGCGGTTCAAAACCCCGTATGCTTGGTGCATATGGGGGTTGAAAGATAATGATCAATCCAAGGAACGGACAAATGCACGACATCCGCGCGATCCGCGAAAACCCCGCAGCCTTTGACGCAGCTATGGCGCGTCGTGGTTTGTCCGGTGTCTCAGCCGAGGTTCTGGCGATTGATGAAGCACGCCGCGCCAAGATTCAGGCCGCCGAAGAGGCCAAGGCCGAAAGCAACGCTGCCGCCAAAGAGGTGGGTGCTGCGAAGGCACGTGGTGACGATGCAGAATTTGAGCGCCTGCGTGCTCTGGTTGCTGAAAAGAAAGCTGAAATTGCCAATCTCACGGATATGGCAAAAAACGAAGACAAACGCCTGACAGACCTTTTGATGGCGCTGCCAAACATTCCAATGGATGATATCCCCGACGGGACTGACGAAGACGACAACGTCGAAATCAGGCGCTGGGGTACCCCGCGTGAGTTTTCTTTCAAACCGAAAGAGCATTACGAAATTTCGGCGGCACAGGACGGGCTCGACTTTGAGACTGCGGCCAAATTGTCAGGATCGCGTTTCGTTGTGATGTCTGGGGCAATTGCCCGGCTGCACCGCGCTTTGGCGCAATTCATGCTCGATACGCATATCGATGAAAACGGGCTGACAGAAACCTGGACCCCGATCCTTGTGCGCGAAGAAATGATGTACGGCACAGGCCAACTGCCAAAATTCGGCGAAGACAGTTACCAGACCACCAATGGCTGGTGGCTGATTCCAACGGCAGAGGTGACGCTGACAAACATCGTGAATAGTCTGGTTGTGGACGAAAGCTACCTGCCCCGCCGCTATGTCGCCCACACGCAATGCTTCCGCTCTGAAGCCGGTAGCGCCGGGCGTGATACCGCAGGCATGTTGCGTCAGCATCAGTTTGAAAAAGTCGAAATGGTGTCTATCACCCACCCGGATAAATCACAGGACGAACACGCGCGCATGACCCGTTGCGCAGAGGGTATTCTTGAAAAACTGGGCATTCCTTACCGGACTGTTGTTCTTTGCACCGGCGATCTTGGTGCCGGAATGCGCAAAACCCATGATATCGAGGCATGGCTTCCAGGACAGAACATGTACCGCGAAATCAGTTCCTGTTCGGTCGCTGATGCCTATCAGGCACGCCGTATGAATGCACGGTTCAAACCGGCGGATGGTGGAAAACCTGAGTTTGTTCATACGCTCAACGGTTCTGGCCTAGCGGTCGGGCGTTGCCTGATTGCGGTTTTGGAAAACTTCCAACAGGAAGATGGCTCTGTTTCGCTGCCAGACGTGCTACACAGGTATCTCGGTGGAAAAACAAAAATTTCGGCAGAGGGAATATTGGTCTGAAATTGATCCAAGAGCTACTTTCTGGCGTATTCAACGTATGACAACGTTGAAAGCCTTTCTCACGCTCCTCGCCGCGCTTGCTTTTATAGCTGCGCCAATTTTTCTGGTGCCCGGGTTTGGTGGATTTGATCCGAACCGCTATCCGATTCCGCAAATCAATCCGCCAATACAGCCTGCAGGATATGCTTTCTCCATCTGGGGGTTTATCTACACGTGGCTTCTGGCGATGGCGACCTATGGTATTATCGGGCGAAGAACTGATGCAGAGTGGAATCACACGCGCACGCCACTGATCCTGAGCCTTGCAATAGGTGCAAGCTGGTTGTCCGTTGCGCGTGTTTCGCCGCTTTGGGCGACAATCCTTATCTGGATAATGCTTATCACTGCGCTGATTGCGCTGTTTCGCACCCCAACGAAGGATCGTTGGTGGCTTGAAGGGCCAGTTGCGCTTTATGCGGGCTGGCTTTCTGCCGCGAGCTTTGTATCAATCGCGCTTCTTGGGGCCGGGTATGGTTTCTTGACTGACATGACTGGCTGGGCGTGGATCTGCCTGTCGGCAGCGGTTATTTTCGCGGCAGCGATACAAACAAGTCTGGCACGCGCGCCGGAATACGCGGCAGGGGTGGTTTGGGCTCTTGTTGCGATCGCGGTCACAAACTGGTCTCGCGACACCGGCATAACCATTACCGCATTGCTCGGGTGTGTGGTTATGACCGTATTTGGCGTGAAAGCGTTGTTAGGACAACGTAGCTTACCCGCTAAATGAAAAGAAGCGCCTAAAGGCGCTTCTCATTCGCATAGGCGGATTGATCATTCACCGTGCGGCTTTTTATCGAGGTGCTTTCTAAGACGAGACGGCTTTGTCTTTTTCTTGTTTTTATACGGATTCGCTTCAGACTGACTGCGAACGTAAAGCCTGATCGGAGTGCCTGGCATATTAAAGCTTTCACGCAACCCATTGACAAGATAGCGTGAATAGCTTTCCGGCATCTTCTCGGGGTGGCTACACATCACGACAAATCCTGGCGGACGTGTTTTTGCTTGTGTCATGTAACGAAGCTTGATCCGCTTTCCGCCAGGTGCGGGCGGCGGGTGCGCCTCCAGCATTCCCGACAGCCAGCGATTAAGCTGAGCTGTGGTAACACGGCGGTTCCAGGTTTCATGCGCTTCCAGCACTGCCTCGCGCAATCGTTCCAATCCCCGGCCAGTCTTGGCTGATACCGTGATAAGCGGCGCGCCGCGAAGCTGCGGCAACAAACGCGTGAAAGCTTCTTTCAGATCACGAAGTTTTTCCTGCTTGTTTTCTTCGATATCCCATTTGTTCACGGCCACAACAACCGCACGCCCTTCGCGTTCCGCGAGATCTGCGATCCGTAAGTCCTGCTGTTCAAAGGGAATCTCTGCATCCAGCAGCACCACGACAACTTCAGCAAATTTCACGGCGCGAAGACCATCTGATACTGACAATTTTTCAAGTTTGTCCTGAATTTTTGCCTTTTTGCGCATTCCCGCCGTGTCAAACATCCTGACCGGCGTATCACCCCATTTAAAACGTAATGAAATCGCATCGCGTGTGATCCCGGCTTCGGGCCCGGTCAGAAGGCGTTCTTCGCCCAATATCTGATTTATCAGCGTCGATTTGCCCGCGTTTGGACGCCCGACAACAGCAATTTGCAAAGGTTTTCCCTTTGAAAAATCACGCGACTTACCCTCTGCTTCGTCATCGTCCTCAGAAACATCAACGTCGGTTTCAGGAGTGAGGTCTTTTTCACGTTCCGCAAACTCGTCGGAAAGCGGTAGCAGGATGGCGTACAGATCCTCGAAACCTTCACCGTGCTCGGACGATATGGCAAGGGGTTCGCCCAGACCAAGCGCATAAGCTTCTAGCACACCGGCCTCGCCAGCCTTGCCTTCGGCCTTGTTCGCAGCAACGATGACATGCGCATTCTTTTTGCGCAAAATTTCAGCAAACACCTGATCAGCCGCCAACACCCCTGCCCGCGCATCAATCATGAACAGGCATACATCTGCCATTTCAACAGCGCGCTCGGTCAGCCTGCGCATCCGACCCTGAAGGGATTCGTCTGTCGCCTCTTCCAACCCGGCTGTGTCGATAACAGTAAACCGCAGATCACCGAGGCGTGCATCGCCTTCCCGCAAATCACGTGTGACACCCGGCTGGTCGTCAACCAACGCAAGGCGCTTGCCGACAAGTCGGTTGAAAAGCGTAGATTTGCCCACGTTGGGGCGCCCTACTATGGCTAGTGTAAAACTCATTTCGGCTCTCCGAGGCGGTCCAAGTCGCCCCGATACACCATTCTTTCGTCAGCGGAAAGCGTGGAGTGTTCCTGAAGAGGAAACAACATAAAGCGTACCGTTCACAACGATGGGGTTCGTCGTAGCGCCCCCTGGCAACCCAACCGAGGATAACAGGCTTCCGTCGACCGGATTATAGGACCGGATTTGCCCATCGCTTGAGGCGACGATCAAACGGTTTCCGGCAAGAATTGGCCCGTAATGTGCATAAACACCTTTGCGGCGGCGTTCACGTCTTGTTGTGTAATACGGCAGTTCAACAGCCCAGATCCGGGTGCCAGTTTCTGCGTCGAGGCGAATAAGCTCTGCCTGATCAGAGACAAGAAAGACCGATCCGCCTGAAGGCCACACCGGGCTGTAGGTTCCTTCTGTTGCGGTCCATATCCGCTCGCCGCTGCGAGCATTTAGCGCAATCACACTGCCAGATGAGTTACCCGTGTAAACAACATCGCCGTCAATGACCGGGTCACCGCTTACATCGTTGACAGTTGCGTAAACACGCCCACGGCGCTGCCCCGCGACGCGCGCGCCCCAAAGCCGCACACCGGCCCGCGGGAAACCGGCAACCAAGTCACCAGACCCAAAAGGAAATACTGCGACTTTGTCATTCACAGCGGGGCCTGCACCTCCAACCATAACGGATTGAGTTGGCACGCCCGGCAATTCCCAGCGAACCCGCCCATCGGCGATGTTAACCGCCCAGGCGCGGCCATCTCTGGACACAACATAGACAAGATCGCCCAGAACGGTAGGTGCGCCCGTTGCCGGTGCATTCAGGCGCTGCGTCCAACGCATCTGCCCGCTGGCTGCATCAAGCGCGTTCAGCGTTCCAAAGCCCGTTGTTGCGAAAACGATATCGCCTGAAACCGCAAGCCCACCACCTGACGCGTCACTTGTCCGGTCAGACCCTGGCGTCAAATCCCTGCTCCACAGCAAGGCGCCATCGGTTGTATGTGCCCTTACGCTCGATTGCGAATCCATCGTAAAAATACGGCCGGCGGACGCAACAGGGTCAGCCGTGATTCTGAATCTGCGACTATCACCCGCACCAATGTTTGAAGACCAGACGCGGGAAAGCTCCTGTCCAAGCGCAGGATGGATAATCCTGTGCGTTGCAGTGCCATTCCGGTGGGTCCATTCTGAATGATTGACAGCGGCCGGCAGCGTGATCGGAAGCGCAATGTTTCCATCGGTTCCCAGCGCGTTTACTGCTGGCGCGACCCCGTCCTCGGTCTCAGAGGTGGCCGCTTCATCGGAACGTGTTAAAGGCGTCCGCAGATCAAGCCGCTCACCTTTTAACACCGGCTCCCTGGAACAGGCGGTCATCGTAAGGATAAGGGCCAAAATTCCGGCGCTCTGGATCAGCTTCACTGCTCACGTCCTCTTAGTACTCCGAGGTATAAAACCACCCCGGACTTCTATTACTCTTTACCACCAACAGCTAGCTTGCTGCCAATGACCCTCCTAGCGCCACAATCAACTGAGACGCGCGGCGACGCAAGCCCGCTGTTGCTTCGGTGTCAAGCATAAGCGATTGCAGACGGGCAATTGCCGCGTCTGTCTCACCGGTCTCCACATCAATCATCGCGAGCTGTTCTTCCGCCAAAAGACGATAAGGCGCACCAGGCGCTGCAATGCTCTCAAGCGCTGCACGCCGGTCTTCCACTGGGGATTCTGTGCCCTCAAGAAGTACCAGCTTGAATGTTGCAAGATTGCGGTAGACTTCCGGTAGTGTCTCGTCCGATACAATAGATTCCAGTGCTGTGCGCGCAGTTGGAAGATCCTCAGCGATTTGCGATTCAGCAGCCGTTAGCAGCGCCAGAACCGCAGCTGATTCTGCGTCGGCTGAAATTCCTGACAACGCAGAAACTCTTTCGCTTGGATCGTCTGCTTCCAGCGCTGCAAGCACACCATTGCCCACGGCCTCGGCGGCTGCAATTTTGCGCGCCTTTTGCCATTCATTGTAGGCAGCACCGCCAACCACAAGAACAACAAGCAAAACCGCGATCCAACCATAGCGCCGCATAAGCAGAAACAATCTGTCGCGCTGAACCTCTTCGGTTACTTCTTCAATAAAGCTCTCGGTATTGCTCACGTTCGCCTCCGCATCGGGTCTTCACCCTTTATTCGGCCCTCATACCCCGGAAGACATTGCTTTGCCAAGGGCTCTGACATCAAAGCGTCTGCAGGAAAGAGCCAACCTTGAACCCCGCTGCAGAAAGGTCTATTCTAAACCGGATAGTTCAGAATTAAAGTTGGAACGCATTGTACCAGGAAAATGCGCGCCTACATGCAAAATCACATTGTGCCGTGACGGCAGCCAAACGAGGTTAAGATGCGGTTCTTTTCAGTTCTCACCGCAATTTTAGTGGCGGGATTTCTTTATGCGCTGATTATGGAGCGCGAATCGCTGCTTAGCTTTGCTGCGGGTGAACCTTCGGTCTCGGATGCCCCCGCTGGCGAAGCCGAAGAAGTGCCATCAGAACCGAAACGGCTGGTCTCGGTGGTTGCATTAAGAACGATGGCTCAAACCGTTGATCAGGCAGTACTTTTACGAGGCCAGACCGAGGCGGCAAGGCAAGTCGAAGTCCGGGCCGAAACGTCGGCGCTTGTTCTTTCTGAACCGCTTCGAAAAGGCGCCCACGTCGAGGCAGGTCAGGTTCTTTGTGAACTTGCCCCCGGAACGCGGGCAGCCACGCTTGCAGAAGCAGAGGCCCGCCGCGCCGAGGCACAGATAAACTTCACCGCTGCTGCCAAGCTTGCCGAAGACGGGTTTGCCTCTGAAACAAGGGCGGCTGCCGCGCGTGCCGCGCTTCAAGCTGCTGAGGCCGGTGTGGAGGCCGCCAAAAAAGAAATTGAAAGGCTGCGCTTGCGTGCCCCCTTCGCCGGACTCCTTGAAACAGACACGGCGGAACTTGGCGCGCTGCTGCAACCCGGTGCGCTTTGCGCAACTGTTTTGCAACTAAATCCGATCAAATTGGTTGGCTTTGTTCCGGAAACAGAGGTCAACCGCGTGTCCCTTGGTGCGATGGCCGGGTCAAGACTTGCGACCGGAGATGAAGTCGTGGGTCAGGTCACGTTTTTGTCGCGCTCTGCTGATCCGTTGACCCGCACCTTCAGGGTCGAAATTGAGGTCAACAACGATTCATTGAACATCCGCGACGGCCAAACAGCCGAAATCATTATTTCTGCAGAGGGCACATCGGCGCATTTGCTGCCTCAATCCGCCCTGACGTTAAATAATGATGGTCAGCTTGGTGTGCGGCTGGTTGGCGAAGGCGATGTTGCAGTCTTTGCCCCTGTCACAATTTTGCGTGACACCATCAAAGGCGTGTGGGTCGCCGGCCTTCCTGACACGGCAAGCGTTATCACCGCCGGACAAGAGTATGTAACGAGTGGCACCAGAATTGCAGTAACCTACAGCGAGGTTGCGCAATGACAGGTTTGGTCGATTGGGCTGCTGAACACGCCCGAATGATTCTTGCGTTTATCGTCCTGTCAATTCTGGCTGGTGGGCTGGCCTATGCCAACTTGCCGAAAGAAGGCGAGCCTGACATCGAAATTCCTGCTCTTTTCATCGCGGTTCCCTTTCCGGGTATTTCTGCTGAAGACGCAGAAAAACTGCTGCTGAAACCCATGGAAACCGAGCTTTCCGACCTTGATGGTCTGAAATCCATGACAGGCACCGCTGCAGAAAATTATGCCGGGATCGCGCTAGAATTCGAATTTGGCTGGGACAAGAGCCAGATCATCGCGGATGTCCGCGATAAGATGGGTACTGTGGAGGCCGATTTTCCGGATGGTGCTGAAACCTACAACATTACAGAAATCAACTTTTCCGAATTCCCAATCATCATCGTGAACCTGACAGGTGACGTGCCGGAGCGCACTTTGCTTCGTGTGGCGACCAAGCTTCAGGATCGTCTCGAAGGTCTGGAACCTGTGCTCGAAGCCGGTTTGGCCGGTCATCGGGATGAAATGCTTGAAGTGGTGATCGATCCGCTACGACTGGAAGCCTATAATGTCACGGCGGATGAGCTGATTGGCGTTGTGACACGCAACAACCTTTTGATCGCCGCGGGCGAAGTTGAATCCCCGACCGGTGCGTTTTCAGTCAAAATTCCATCATCATTCGATGAAGCGCGGGATGTCTACGACTTGCCCGTCAAAACAAATGGTGACCGGGTTGTTACACTTGGCGATCTGGCTGACATTCGACTGACCTTTGAAGACCGTCAGGGAACCGCAAGGTTTAACGGCGAAACAACCGTTGCGTTGCAGGTGGTGAAGCGCAAAGGCTTTAACATCATCGACACCGCAGCCTTGGTCCGGGCCGAGGTGGAAGCCGAACGCGCCAGTTGGCCACCCGAATTGCAGGTCGCGATTGATGTTGGCGCGTCAAATGACCAGTCGCGCACCGTGAACAGCATGGTGCGCCAGCTTGAAGGGTCTGTTCTGACCGCAATTGCGCTTGTCATGATTGTGATTCTGGCAACGCTTGGAATCAGGTCCGCGCTGCTGGTTGGTTTTGCGATCCCGACATCGTTTCTGCTGTGTTTTGTTTTGCTCGCGATCATGGAGGTTTCGGTTTCAAACATCGTGATGTTCGGCCTTATCCTTGCGGTCGGAATGCTGGTCGACGGCGCAATTGTTGTTGTTGAATATGCCGACCGGCGTATTTCCGACGGCGTTGGCCCGATGCACGCCTATGTCGAGGCGGCTAAACGGATGTTCTGGCCAATCATTTCATCTACGGCAACGACCCTCTGCGCCTTTCTGCCAATGTTGTTCTGGCCCGGTGTGCCGGGGCAATTCATGGGGATGCTGCCGATAACACTGATCTTTGTGCTTTCGGCATCTCTTGTGGTGGCGCTGATTTATCTGCCGGTGATGGGCGGTGTGTTTGGCCGCGCATCCCGAACCTTTGGCAGGGGTTCAAACGCGCTCAAGGGTTTGCCATGGCTTGTGCGGGCCTTGCTTGTTCCACCCTCTCTTTACCTCATTTTTCTGGGTGCAATGCTGACTCTAAACCCGGTGGATCTGATTAGCGGCCCGTCCCTACTACCACCGGTGATCAACTTGTTACCGGGCGCTTTGCTGTTCTTTTTAGGAACAGTTCTTTCCTCGATCACGGTTGGCGCAGCTAAAATCGAACGGCGCGCAAAGAAAGTCGACGCGGGCTATCGGCGCTCCTTTTTTGGCTGGTTCATTCATTTTATCGCCGGCAACCCCGTGATGCCGCTGATATCTATTGCTGCGGTCGGTACCTTTGTTGCCGCGACCTTCATCACCTTTGGCGAAAACAACAACGGCGTTGAATTTTTCGTCGACAGTGAACCGGAGCAGGCCATCATCTTTGTGCGCCAGCGCGGCAACCTTTCTCTGGTGGAAAAAGATGCAGCGGTCGCGAAGGTTGAAGAAGTTGTCCTGCAAACCGTTGGCGTGGAAACCGCCTTTGCCTTTGCTGGCGCTGGTGGGCTGACAAACAATGACCGTGGCTCAGGAGCGCCGCTTGATGCAATCGGCCAGGTCCAGATCGAACTTATCCCATGGGAAAACCGCGCAAACGACGCCAACCTTGACGGAGATCTGGTGATAGAGCGACTGGAGGCTTCGCTTGCTGAAATACCCGGAATACGGACGGAAATCCTGAACCTCAGCCGCGGTCCGGCCTCTGGCAAACCTGTTCATCTGCGCCTGAAAAGCGACAATTGGGAAAATCTGCAAACTGCTGCGGGCCTTGTTGCAGACCGCTTTGAAAACACAATCGGATTGGCTGACGTCGAAGACACCCGCCCCTTGCCTGGCATCGACTGGCAAATTAACGTGGATGTCGAAAAGGCTGGACGCTACGGCGCCGATGTTGCGACTGTCGGCGGAATGGTTCAACTCGTTACGCGCGGTCTGCTGCTTGACACGATGCGCGTCGACAGTTCGGACGAAGAAATCGAAATCAGGGTGCGCCTGCCCGAAGCGGACCGGGTGCTATCAACACTTGATACGCTAAAAGTGCGTACCTCTGACGGGCTCGTCCCGCTTTCAAATTTCATCACCCGTGAGCCGGTTCAAAAACTTGGCCAGATCGACCGGGCAGAGCAAAGCCGTTACTTTGATGTTAAAGCAGCCGTGGACGATGGGTTGTTTAACGAAGAAGGCGCACCGATAACCGCGAACGAGCGCATCGCCACGCTGACAAACTGGTTAGAAACGGAACGCCCCCTGCCACAAGGCGTGAGCTGGGAATGGACGGGCGATCAGGAAGACGAAGCCGAAGCCGGTGCGTTCCTTATGAAAGCTTTCGCAGGCGCGCTGGCACTGATGTTCATTATTTTGCTGGCTCAGTTTAACAGTTTTTACAATGCCACACTCGTTCTATTGGCGGTCGTTCTGTCCACGGCTGGTGTTCTGATCGGAATGCTGGTGATGGATCAGGCCTTTTCAATCATTATGACGGGCACCGGCATCGTTGCGCTGGCCGGGATTGTCGTGAACAACAACATCGTGCTGATCGATACCTATCAGGAATATAGCAAGTACATGCCGCGGATTGAGGCGATTACCCGAACGGCACAGGCGCGTATTCGCCCTGTTCTGCTGACAACGATCACAACAATGGCAGGACTTGCGCCAATGATGTTCGGTCTGTCGCTCGACTTTCTGAATGGTGGCTATTCGATCAACAGCCCAACGGCGCTCTGGTGGAAACAGCTTGCAACGGCTGTTGTGTTTGGGCTTGGCATTGCAACTGTGCTGACACTGATTTTTACGCCATCAATGCTCGCACTGAGGGTTTGGATATCAATCGGAGCCTACAAGTCTTTCGCAGGTTTAAAAGCGCTTTCCATGGGCCAATCGAGCCGCTCTGCGCGTGACATCGCGCTCAATCGGGCTGCTCGCAAAATCAAACACCCAGAAATCCTTTGGGAAACAGAGGTTATGGTCGACGTAGAAGCCGCTGTTGAGACTGACAAAAAGGCTGAAACAGTAGCTGAGGTGAAAGATGTTAAAACGTCAAAAGCAAAAGCGAGCCCTAAACCCCGAAGAAAACCCGCGGCTAAAGTAAAGGCGAACACGAACGCAGAGCCTGAAGGCGCTGAGAGCTCCGAAAATCAGGAAAGCGCCGACAAAGCGCCCCCTCCCATTAAAGCTGCGGAATAATTCATTTCGTATTGCCACGCCGTCTGAGCGATCAGGCAACAGCGATAACTTCGTCTTCGCCCTGCTGTTGGCGGTGCCACATCTGCGAATAGCGCCCACCGCGTTCCAATAGCTCTTCATGGCGGCCCTGTTCGACAATCACCCCATTTTCCAGAACTACAATCTGGTCTGCGTCTGCGATGGTGGACAGGCGGTGGGCAATCGTGATCACCGTGCGCCCCTCAGCCATTTCATGCAGGGAATCCTGAATATTGCGTTCTGTCTCGCTATCAAGGGCGCTTGTCGCTTCATCCAGCAACAGGATCGGCGGGTTTTTCAGCAGCGTCCGGGCGATACCAACACGTTGCTTTTCGCCACCGGAAAGTTTTAGGCCACGCTCTCCCACAGTGGTTTGATACCCATCGGGAAGGCTTTTGACGAAATCATGGATTTTGGCTGCCCTGGCCGCGTCTTCGACTTCTTCCCGGCTCGCATCTGGCTGGCCGTAGGCGATATTGTAGTAAATCGTATCGTTGAACAGAACGGTATCCTGCGGAACGACGCCGATTTGGGCGTGAACGCTCTGGCTTTTGACATCGCGCACATCCTGACCGTCTATGCGCAGCGCGCCGTCAATGACATCATAGAACCGAAACAACAAACGCCCGATGGTTGACTTCCCTGATCCTGAAGGACCCACGATTGCCAGTGTTTGCCCGGCTTTGACCTTTAGGCTGACGCCTTTCAGAATTGGGCGTGACGGCTCGTACCCAAAGACCACATTGTCAAAGCTGACTTCCCCATTCGTAACCGAAAGCGCCCTGGCATTTGGTTTGTCTTCGATCTCTGCGGGTTGTTCCAAAAGGTCAAACATTTCCCCCATATCTACCAGCGCCTGACGAATTTCGCGGTACACCGTACCCAGAAAATTGAGCGGCATGGTGATCTGAACCATATAGGCGTTGACCATAACAAAGTCGCCAACCGTCAAATCACCTGACTGAACACCAATCGCCGCCATGACCATCACCCCCACCAATCCAGAGGTGATCAGCAAGGACTGGCCAAAGTTCAAAAACCCAAGCGAATAAGATGTTTTGAGCGCCGCAGCCTCATAGCCTTTCATTGAGGCGTCATAGCGGGTGGCCTCTCTCTCTTCAGAGCCAAAGTATTTCACCGTTTCAAAGTTCAGCAGGCTGTCGATCGCTTTTTGATTGGCATCAGTGTCCTGGTCATTCATTTCTTTTCGAATTTTGACGCGCAATTCAGTAACTGAAAATGTAAACCAGATATAAAGCGAAATCGTTACAACAACGACTGCCAGGTACCAGACATCAAACACAAAAAACAAAATTGCTGAAATCATCAAAAGTTCCAGCACAAGCGGGCCGATGCTGAACAAAAGGAAGCGCAGCAGAAAATCAACGCCCTTCACACCACGTTCGATAATGCGGGACAGGCCACCGGTTTTACGTCCGATATGATACCGCAACGAAAGACGGTGCATGTGGCGGAATGTCTCTAGCGCAAGCGAGCGGAGCGCGCGTTGTCCGACCTTTGCGAAAATTACATCGCGAAGCTGTTGGAAACCCACAGTAACCAGACGGGCACCCCCGTAAGCCACCGTCAGACCGACGGCACCGACACCCAGCATCCAAGCGGCGTCCGTACCATCCCCGGCCAACACATCAACAGCCGCTTTGTAAAGAAATGGGGTTCCAACCGCGACAACCTTCGCCAGCAGCAACATAAGCATTGCAGCGAAGACCCGAAACTTTACCCAGCTCTGATCGGCTGGCCACAGGTAGGGCACAACCTTTTTAATCGTGCGCAACCCACTGACACGGGCAGTATCGCTTAGGTTTGCATCCGTATGGGTTAATCTGCGCATTCTGCGGCCTCCGCCTGCCTGAACGCAGAAAGTAGTCACCCTCGACCGGGAATGCCAGTGGATTAACACATATTAACAAGCAGTGTCGCTGCAGCTTACCTGCGGAATTGTTTTGGTCGCAATCTCAATTCGGTACCGTGAAAATCTGGCCGGGATAGATCAGATCAGGGTCGCGAATACGATCTTTGTTCGCCTCGTAAACCCGAACATAAAGCAACCCGTCGCCGTAGTTTTCCTTGGCAATCCCCCATAGCGTGAAGCCGGGCTGCACAGTTACAACACTTACCTGAACACGGCTTGCCGGTGCCGCTGTCGCAGTCACTGTTTCAGACGCAGCTTCTGTCGCCGTCGCCGTCTCCACCTCCGTCTCTGCCACTGCTTCAGCGACTGTTTCAGCTTCTGCAGCCGCTGCGGCTTCTTCGCGCGCGGCAGCTAAAACCTCTGCAGCTTCGCGTTTGAAAGGTGTTTCCACCCGTGATGTCACCGCCCCTGCTTCGTTCAGCTGATCAATGCGCATTGTATAGACGCCAGGTTCGATTCCAGACAGTTCGACCGACCAGTTACCGTTATCTTGTATTTCTGTCGCTCCAACCGGCGCGTTGTTCAGATAAATCCTGATAAAGCTGTTTTCCTCACCCCTGCCGCTAACAGAGACTTCTCCTGCAACGCCGTAAGAAATTGCGTCAATTATAACATCTTGCAAAACGTCGGGTTTTGGAATTGCAGGCTGTAATACGCGCACACCGGTTGCATCGGCCAGCAAAACGGCTGGCGCAACAGGTTCTGGATCGGCCGATTCAGTTTCTGCGGTTGTTGTTTCGGTTACCGCTTCTGCAACTTCAGCAACCGGCTCTGAGATCTCTTCAACCTCTAGCGCCGGATCTGGCGCGTTTTCCTCAGTTGCTATCGTCGCGCCTTCGCTTGTGGACGCTATCTCATCGGCTTCATTTTCTGTCTGCGTCGAGTCAGCCGTTGCCACATCAACACCTGTTGCATCTGTCTCCGCTGCAGCTTCATCTTCAGGCAGTGTTTCTTCCTGTGTCACTGCCTCTTCTGCCGGGGCTTCTGCGACAACAACAGGGGCAGGTCTTGGTGCCAAGATAACATTCTCGTCGGACACTATTGTCTGCCCGCTCGCATCAGTTGCCCGCAACGTCAAAACCTGTGGAAGATCACTTGGTTCAATATCAAACAAAGCGACAAATTTTCCCTGCCCATCGGCAACCGCTTCTGCCGCAATGTCACTATCAACAAGGATTTCGACAGACGATCCAGCGGGGGATTGCCCGGCAATCAGCGCGGCACCGTCCGGATCAACGCGCACAACATCAAACGTCGGCGGCTCGGGCGTTACATCAGCCTCGGTCGCTGTGTCGTCGGCCGGCGTTTCGCTGACAACTTCTTCTGTCGTTTCAACTTCTTCAACCGCTGCCGTATCGTCAGTTGCTTCACCTGCATCCGTTGCACCAGTGTCTTCCGAAGGCTCTGTTGCTTCAGGCGCCACCAGCGCGACTTGTTCTGTTTCTCTGTTTTCTTCTGATATCACAACGGGTTCGCGCGCAGCTTCCAACGCCTTATACCCAAAATGTCCCAGAAATGCCGTAGCTGCGGCAACCGCGCCACCAACTAGCATTCCTTTACTTACACCGGAAAGTTTTCCGTCTGCCATTCCCCAATCTCCAAGATAACGCCGCCCCCCCAAAGAGCAGCGCTTGTACGACCATAACAACGCAGGTATCACGGGTCAAAACAACCCCTTTCATAGGTCTGTTCTATGCTTCGGTTTTCTGTCTGTGTCTATTGTGGTTCCCGAAAAGGTGAAAACCCGGCATTCGAAGCCGCGGCAATCGAACTTGGCGAATCAATTGCAAGGGAAAACTGGCGTCTCGTCTATGGTGCCGGTGATGTCGGGCTCATGGGCGCCGTTGCGAATGCCACGCAAAAGGGCGGTGCCGAGACTTTCGGCGTAATCCCAGTTCATCTGATGCAACTCGAGGTCGGAAAACGCGATCTGTCACAGTTTGTCGTGACCGAAAATATGCATGAGCGTAAAAAGATCATGTATATGAATTCAAACGCGATTGTTGTCTTACCTGGCGGTGCCGGGTCATTGGACGAATTTTTTGAAGTTTTGACATGGCGCCAGCTTGGCTTGCACCAAAAACCGATCTTTCTGCTGAACGTGGACGGCTATTGGGATCCGCTCATTGCCTTGCTTGATCATGTGATTGTTGAGGGGTTTGCGGACCCTTCGCTTACAACCTACCTGCGCAGTGTGAATAGCGTTGAAACACTTGTCGCCGAGCTAAAAACCACGATTCCTTCTTAATACGCTCTGCCCCCAAGCAAGAACAACTTGTCTGTCACGGCACTCGATACCCACGCCAAACGCGAAACCCCGCAGCCTTGGCTGCGGGGTTGAGATATGTCTTGATCCGGGCCCTGAGGCCGGATCTCAATTCTTCAAAGTTCAAGCGTTGGAAAGACGCTCAGCCACGTTTTCCCAATTGACCAGATTATCAAGGAAGTTGGTCAGGTAAGCCGGACGTTTGTTCCTGAAATCGATGTAGTAGGAATGTTCCCAAACATCACAGCCCAGCAAAGCGGTTTGGCCAAAGCACAGCGGGTTTACACCGTTTTCTGTTTTGGTGACTTTCAGACTGCCGTCTTTGTCAGCGACGAGCCATGCCCAGCCAGAACCAAACTGACCAGCACCTGCGGCGCTAAACTGCGATTTGAACTCATCAACGGACCCAAAGGCATCCGTGATGCGTGATCGCAACTCACCCGGCATTGCTGATTTGCCCGGAGCCATCATTTCCCAGAACTGGTTGTGGTTCCAAAGCTGGCTGATGTTGTTGAAAATACCGTTCTGCGCAACAGACGACGCGTCATAGGTGCCAACGATGATCTCTTCGAGCGATTTGCCCGCCCACTCTGTGCCATCGATCAGCTTGTTGCCGTTATCAACATAAGCCTTGTGGTGCAGGTCGTGGTGATATTCGAGTGTTTCTTTTGACATACCGGCGTCAGCCAGCGCATCATGGGCATAAGGTAGTGAAGGAAGTTCGAAAGCCATTGTTGGACCCCTTTGTTCGCGTGTGAAACTCATCGTCTAAATGGCGGTTAGCTGCCCCAAAGGTCAAGGGGCAAGCCAGAGATTTCCAACAAACCTGCGCGCCGTTCAGAGGTAACCCACCTCGGACCCAGGCTGCGCCCCGATTTTGAGAACGCCAAAGACGTAATCGGCGACAGACCGAAAGGCGACAAGTGTGAATTCATCCTCGCCGGACATCCAGAAGGCAGCCGCAACCTGTGCAATCCGGCTGCGGCGCAGGTCACCCGCTCCAAAAGCTGCTGCTGACAAATCAACCGGGGCAACCTTGGCCAGCACCTCGCGTGCGCCAGCACCTTTCAGGCGAAACATGACCCGCGCGTCCGAAACATTGACCGCCATCGAATGTGCCTTGGCGAGCGTTTTTTGCAGGCCAGCAACGGTCTTTTCAACCTCAGCGTAAGGCACAAGCAGCAAAAGCTCGTCCGGTGACATCCAGCCAGCGCCCTTGCCATCAGCCATGGCCATCCTACGCTGCTCAGGAACATCCACCCCAACAGCAGCTTTGACAGCTTTTTTGATAGCTGCAGACGACAGATCACCGCGTAGCGTGATCATGCCCTGAAGGCCCATTTCCGTGATCTCGACAAAGCCCGTGTAGCTTGCGTTATTCAATGCGCTGACTGCTTCAGACATTTTGCTTCTCCCCGTCTTTGTCGTAGAAAACCGGATCAACGATCTTCGCTTTCACCGTGGTCTGATCGGTTTTGCCGAATTCGATAACTTCCCCCATCCGGTCCGGTCCATGCAGAACCAGCCCCATGGCGATGCCACGGTCGACCGTTGGGGAATGATAGGTCGAGGTCACCCGCCCAACCATGTTGCGCTGAACGTTATCGTTGTTACCCGGCGCAAGCGCATAGGCGCCATCTGGCAGCACAGACCCATCGAGCGTTTCAAGCCCGACCAGTTTCCAGCGATTCGGGTCGGTCATATGGCTGCGTTGCTGCGCGCGTTTGCCAAGGTAGTCTTCTTTCTTCTTGGAAAGCGCCCAGTTCAGACCCAGATCCTGCGGAATGATCGTGCCATCGGTTTCGTCACCGATCATGATAAAGCCTTTCTCGGCCCGCATGATGTGCAGCGCTTCCGTGCCATAGGCCATTGCGCCGAATTCGGCCCCTGCTTCATGCAGCGCATCCCAGAATGCCAGGCCCTGCGAGGCAGGCACCGAAATTTCGTAGGACAATTCGCCTGAAAACGAAATCCGGTAAACCCGCGCGTCAAACCCGCCGATCTTGCCATCTTTCCATTCCATGAACGCCAGCGCTTCTTTGCTGACATCCATGCCGCCCAGTTTTTCCAGAACCTTGCGTGCATTCGGGCCAACCACGGCGATTTGCGCAAATTGTTCGGTCAGGTTGGCGACATAGACTTTCCAGTCCCACCATTCAGTCTGAAGCCATTCTTCCATCCAGGCGTGAATGCGATCTGCCCCGCCAGAGGTCGTATGGCAAAGCCATGTGTCCTCGTCGATGCGTGCAACAACGCCGTCGTCTGACAGGAACCCATTTTCTGAACACATCAGCCCGTAGCGGCATTTGCCGACTTTAAGGTTCGACATCATGTTGGTGTACATCATGTCGAGGAAGCGGCCTGCGTCCGGCCCCATGACCACCAGCTTGCCAAGTGTCGATGCATCAAGCAGACCTAGGTTTTCACGTGTGTTCTTCACTTCACGATGCACAGCCTGCTCAACGCTCTCGCCAGAGCGCTGGAAACAGTATGGACGGCGCCAGTGGCCAACAGGTTCCCAGTAAACACCGTTTTCCTCGTGCCAGCCATGCATCGAGGTTTTGCGCAGGGGCTGGAAAATCTCACCTCGCGCCTCACCCGCAATCGCGCCCATGGAAATCGGCGTGTAAGGCGGGCGGAAGGTTGTTGTTCCAACTTGCGGAATATCAGCGTTCAGGCTGTCAGCAAGGATCGCCAGACCATTAATGTTGCTAAGCTTGCCCTGATCCGTCGCCATTCCAAGCGTTGTGTAACGCTTGGTGTGTTCAACAGATTCATACCCCTCGCGTGCCGCAAGCTGAACGTCGGAAACCTTCACGTCGTTCTGATAATCCAGCCACATCTTCATACGTGCCTTTGGGCCAGCGCCCTGTGGCATAATCCAGATGGGCGCGAGCGGTGCTTCTTCAGCTTGAGTGGCTTTCGGAGCTGCCGTGCGCTTGGCAGTAAAACCGACAGCTTTGGCCGCTGCTTTACCTGCCTTATCTGCATCCACCAGAACATCGGCCGTTCCCATAGCGCCGTTCGCAATCCCTGCGGGAACGACAAACGCCGCGCCATCGGCACCCGTAGGTGCACGGTCCGCGTCGGGGCGGAAATGGGCCTGCTCGGTATCCCAGATCAGCTTGCCGCCGCAGTGCGACCAGAGGTGCACCACAGGGGACCAACCGCCAGACATGGCAACCGCATCACATGCGATCTCTTCCAGAACCGCGCCTTCGCCTGCCTGCTGACAAATCGCGACACCGGTCACGCGCTTGCCACCCTTGACCTTGGCAATCGCTTTGCCAGTCTCGATCCGAATACCGAGCGCGCGAGCCTGATTTGGCAAGTCGCCATCTGCCTCGGCCCGGGCATCAATAATGACAGGAATATCAAGCCCCGCTTCTTTCAGCCTAATCGCTGTCCGATATGCGTCATCATTGTTGGTGACAACAACCGTGCGGTCGCCAACCGACACGCCCCAGTTAACCGCATAGTCGCGTACAGCACCTGCCAGCATCACACCGGGAATGTCGTTTCCAGCAAAGGACAATGGCCGCTCAATCGCACCAGTTGCGGTAACAATCTGCTTTGCGCGCACCCGCCACAGGCGGTGGCGTGGGCGTCCGTCACCGGGTGTATGATCTGCAACCTGCTCATAGGCCAGAACATAGCCATGATCGTAGACCCCTGCCCCCATGGTGCGCGTGCGGACAGAGACGTTTTCCATCGCGACCAGCGCAGCAAGCGTTTCTTCGATCCACTGATCAGCAGGTTTACCGTCAATTTCGGCCCCGTCGACCGGCGCGCGGCCACCCCAATGGGTTGTTTGTTCAACCAGCAGAACCTTTGCACCGGCCTCGCCTGCTGCTTTTGCGGCCTGAAGCCCGGCGATACCACCGCCAATGACCATAACATCAACGAAGGCATAGAAATGTTCATACCGGTCTGCATCGCGGTCTTTCGGGGCTTTACCAAGGCCCGCAGACTGTCGGATGATCGGCTCAAACACATGCTTCCACGCGGCACGCGGCGCCATGAAGGTTTTGTAGTAGAACCCGGCTGGCAGGAAGCGTGCGACGTAGTTGTTTGCAACACCCACATCAAACTCAAGACTAGGCCAGTGGTTCTGGCTGGTCGCCGTCAGACCATCAAACAGCTCTGTCGTGGTGACGCGCTGGTTTGGCTCGAAACGTCCACCCTGCCCCATGTTGACAAGCGCATTTGGCTCTTCTGCACCGCTCGCAACAATCCCGCGTGGGCGGTGGTACTTGAACGACCGGCCAACCATCATCTGGTCATTGGCCAACAGGGCAGCGCCCAGCGTGTCGCCCTCAAACCCCTTAAGGCGCTTGCCGTTAAAGGTGAATTCCACGGCCTTGCTGCGGTTCAGCAGGCGGCCAGCGTTTGGCAGACGTGTGCTCATTTATCGGCTCCATATCCGGGCCATTCGGGGCGTTTCTTTTTGATTTTTGCGACCAGTGCCTTTGGTGGCTCTGTCGTTTGCGCGCTGTAGGTGCCGAACACCTCAAGCGTCATGGTGCAGCGCGCGGCATGAAACCACTTGCCGCAGCCATTCACATGCCGCCAGCGTTCAAAGTTCACCCCCTTGGGGTTTTCACGCATAAACAAATAGCCTTCGAAATCCTCGTCCGAGGACGCTGGGCCAAAGCGTTTCAGATGCGCCTCGCCCCCGCCGTGGAGTTCGGTTTCTTCGGCGGCCACGCCGCAATATGGGCAGTCTAGAGTCAGCATTGCTTCAACGCTCCAATTGGACCATTCTTGATGGCATGAGTATCGGTTGGATTATAACTATTGTGACTTTGGGGCTGGTGGTTTTCGGATGTGTTCTGATTGTTCGCCGTGAAAAACGCGCGCAACAACAACGCATTGCGAACCAAAAACACGAAGCTCACAAACCCAGCGCTGGCCTTAACCGCGCTGAACAAATCAACAAAGGTGGTCTTGGTGGGGATATCGGCCCGACTTAACATCAGTGCGCCACTCCCGCCGCAACGCTTTCGTCGATAAAGCGACCCTCTTTGAACCGCTCCATGCCGAAAGCGGCAGAAAGTGGTCCCGGCTCGCCCTTGGCAACCAGTTCCGCCATCGCCCAGCCAGACCCCGGAATGGCCTTGAAGCCCCCGGTTCCCCAGCCGCCGTTCATGAAACAGTTGCCAAGTGGTGTCTTGGTGATCACAGGCGAACGGTCACCCGTTACATCCACAATCCCGCCCCACTGGCGCAGCATCTTGAGGCGCGAGATCATCGGGAAGGTTTCGACCAATGCGCGCACTGTTTCCTCGATATGATGGAACGAACCACGTTGGGTGTAGTTATTAAACCCGTCGGTTCCACCACCAATCACCATTTCGCCTTTGTCCGACTGGGACATGTAGCCATGCACGGTGTTAGCCATAACCACCACATCCATGCAAGGCTTGATCGGTTCTGACACGAGCGCCTGAAGCGCGACAGATTCCATCGGCAGACGGAAGCCAGCCATACCCGCCAACTCACCGGAATGCCCAGCAACAACAATCGCCAGTTTATCGCAGTCAATCGCGCCTTTGGTTGTGTCAACGCCAACCACCTTACCAGCGTTCTGACGAACACCCGTAACTTCGCATTTCTGTATGATGTCCATACCCATGTCAGAACAGGCGCGTGCATACCCCCATGCAACGGCGTCGTGACGTGCTGTGCCGCCCCGCGCCTGCCACAGTGCGCCAAGCACCGGATAGCGCGGGCCATCGATGTTTATGATCGGACACAGTTCTTTCACGCGCTGTGGACCGATGAATTCTGTCGTCACACCCTGATAGGCGTTTGCATGTGCTGTGCGTTCATACCCGCGGATTTCTGACTGGGTTTGCGCCAGCATCATCACGCCGCGTGGGCTGAACATCACGTTATAGTTCAGGTCCTGCGACATGGTCTCATAAAGGCTACGCGCCTTTTCATAGATCGCGGCGGTCGGGTCCTGCAGGTAGTTTGAGCGAATGATCGTTGTATTCCGGCCCGTGTTTCCGCCACCCAGCCAGCCTTTTTCGATGATCGCGACATTTGTGATACCAAAATTCTTACCGAGGTAGAATGCTGTCGCCAGCCCGTGCCCACCGGCACCGACAATAACAACATCATAACGTTTCTTAGGTTGCGGAGAGGCCCAGGCGCGCTCCCACCCCTGATGGTAACGAACAGCTTCACGGGCGACAGCAAAGGCGGAATAGCGTTTCATTGGCACGTCCAGATTGGGGAAAGCAGGCCCATACCTGCCTATCCTTCTTTGTGCGCCAGATCACCGTCAATAAGGACACCCCCAGCGGCATAAATGATAAAAGATGCGACATAGCGCCCCTAATTGAGGCAGAACTCATGCCGCGTCCCTTCAACCAACTCTTAAATTGTACCGAGTTGCGACCCATCGCCCCTTTTTATCTCTCGGCTTCGCATATAGATGTCTTTCAGGAAATTCGGAGGGGCCAATGGGGTTCTGGATCACATCTGCAAGCCTGAGCATTCTGGTGCTGGCATTGATGCTAACAGCACTTCTGCGGCGACGCGAAAGTGTCGATGCCCCCGCAGCCCATGATATGCGGGTCTATCGTGATCAGCTAAAAGAGCTTGAACGCGATCTTGCCCGCGGCGTCGTACGCCCTGATGAGGCGGAAAGAACAAAGCTGGAAATCTCGCGCCGTATCCTGAGCGCTGATAAAGACGCAGCAGGGCGAGACGCAGCCATCAAAGCCCCTGAAAAAATGTCGCGCTTCACTGCTTTGCTTGTGTCGCTGGTTCTGCTGGGTGGCTCATATGCATTGTACCATCAACTGGGTGCTGCAGGTTACCCCGATTTACCACTTCAGGCACGCTTGGAAAATGCGGCAGAGGCCCGCGCCAGCCGACCGGATCAGGCCACAGTAGAAGCGAATGTTCCCACAACAGCGATCCCGCGCGATCCACAGTTTGTTGAACTGATGGTTCAGTTGCGCAGCGCGCTTGAACGCCGCCCCAATGATCTGGAAGGCTTTCGCCTGCTTGCCTCGAACGAAGCCATCATGGGTAATTTCGAAGCCGCCTACCGCGCGCAAGGCCGGGTTCTGGAACTAAAGGGCGACAGCGCGACCGCAGATGACTACGCGAAATATGCTGATTTCCTCGTTCTGGCCGCTGGAGGGTATGTTTCCCCCGAAGCAGAAAACGCACTCATGCGCAGCCTGCAAATTGACAGGGAAAACGGAACGGCGCGCTATTATTCAGGATTGCTTTTTGCTCAAAACGGGCGTCCTGACCTTGCTTTTCAGTTCTGGCGTGGCCTTTTGGACGGCAGCCCGCCGGATGCCCCCTGGGTTCCGGCTATTCGCGCTCAAATCGAAGATATCGCCTATCTTGCCGGGGTAAAATACACCCTGCCGCAAGAGGAAAGTGCACCCACCGGTCCAAGCGCTGCAGATGTTGAAGCAGCGCAAAACATGAGCGTTGAAGAACGCACGGCAATGATCCGCAACATGGTTGAAGGGCTTTCAGCGCGGCTCGCCTCTGAAGGCGGGACACCGGCAGAATGGGCGCGTCTGATTACGGCCCTTGGTGTTTTAGGTGAACAGGATCGTGCGCGGGCTATATGGGCAGATGCGCAGGAGGTCTTTGCAAACAGCCCTGCCGCACTTGCGGAAATTGGTGCCGCCGCCGAAAACGCCGGAACAGCTGAATGATTTACGACGATATTTCCGAATTTGCCGCCGCGCTGCCATCGATGCAGGCGATCGCCGGGCTCGACTTTGGTGAAAAAACGATCGGCGTGGCGGTCTCTGACAACTATCGTTCGGTCGCAACCCCGCTTGAAACCATTCGCCGCAAGAAATTCACGCTCGACGCCGCTCGTCTGCTCGAAATTGCCGATGGGCGCAGACTTGGCGGGCTTGTGCTTGGCCTGCCGCGAAACATGGATGGCTCTGAAGGCCCACGCTGTCAGAAAACACGTGCCTTTGCCAGAAACCTTAGTCGTCTTACAGATCTGCCAATCGGATTCTGGGACGAGCGTTTGTCGACTGTAGCCGCCGAAAAAGCGCTTTTAGAGGCGGATACGACACGAAAACGTCGCGCAGAGGTCATAGATCACGTCGCAGCAGGGTATATCCTGCAGGGCGTGTTAGACAGACTCGGCCATTTGAAATAGGGCGCCACAAGATGAAAGACGATGTTTGGAAAAGAGATGAGGTGCAATCGCCCTGCATCAAAATCTGCGTCGTCCACCCTGAAGCGCGGATTTGTACGGGTTGTTACCGCACAATGGATGAAATTCGGGACTGGTCGCGGATGCCCCCCGAAACACGCAGCGATATCATGTCAGAATTGTCTGGCCGCGCCCCAAAACTCGCCAAACGACGTGGCGGACGTGCGGCACGGCTGAACCGGTAGCGCAAGAAAAAGTTTTCAAAACTTTTTGTAAAACTCTTTGCAAGAGTTTTACTACGGCGCATCCAGCCATTCTTTCACGCCGCCTGTGAATTCCGGTCTGAAATAGCAGATCATCCGGCCCTCGTCAGGGGCTTCTGCCCCCTCTTCCCACGAACTGACACCGTGCAGCGCGTGGCGGTGCAAAAGATAGGCCTCGCCCGGTTGGGCGGTAACTTTCACCCGCGGGCAGGTTTCAAAAACCTCGCGGCGGGCGGTCTGATACACATTGGTCAAATCGACATCCATCCAGGTTTCAACAGGATGCGCCTTCAGCGCAGTTCTGAAAACACGCTGCATGATCTTGTGGCTGCCTTCCCAGATCACCAGTGAAGCAGCGCGATCATTACAGACGGTCATCGGAAGCCCAAGCACGAAGGCATGGGGTTCTTTCACCATGCGGCGCCGGGCTTTCCCAACAGGCTTCAGCCCATCAACATGTGCGGCGTCCCGGTTTTGTCGATACCGAAAGCCAGCGTCACTTTCGCCCATGCGCGGACGCGGATACCCCGGATAAACAATGGAAACCTGCCCCTTATCAAAGGGCAATAAAGCGCCCCCAAGATAGCTGCGCAGAAACTCCAATGCGGTTCCCTTTAGCGGGCCGGACCCTTCGACCGCGCCGCGTTCATCGGCGTTCAGGGCATCAACGCCTACAAACCAGGTGCCTTCACAATCCAGCCAGTCCCGCACAAAAGTAGGGTCATGCCGCGCCTTCAACGCGACTGGAACTGCAGATTTAAGCCACTCAAGCACCGCCGGATCGCTCGCAAATTTCTGCCAGCCCTTATCCAGCAGCGCATTCATAGTCCGGCAGCCTTTCGCAGCATGTTAAGCGCAACCAATATCAGAAAAAATGAAAACACGCGCTTCAGTGGTTTTGGGTCCATACTATGCGCAATCTTTACCCCGTAAGGCGCTGTTATCATGGTCATGAGTATAACGAGTATGAACGCAGGAACATTCACTGAACCAATGGTATAGGGGGGGCGAACATCCGGAACACTCAGTAAAAATCCAATAACAGACGGGACCGCAATGATCACGCCAAAGCCCGCAGCTGTTGCAACGGCGCGGTGGATTGGCTGGGCGTAAAGGCTCATCAAAGGAACGCCAAAAGACCCGCCACCAATCCCCATCAGAACTGAAAGAAAACCTAATATTGGTGACAGGATGATCCTGATCAATCCACCCGGCATAGCCGCACCTAACCGCCAGTTTTCACGTCCAAACCCAAGGTAAATCCCCACGATAATTCCCAGGACACCGAATATGCCCTGCAAAACAACCGACCTTAACGAAGCCGCGACCATCACGCCCAAAACAGCCCCGACGACGATGCCCGGGGCCCACCGGCGTAGAATCTCCCAGTCAACCGCGCCCTTTTTGTTGTGGCTGGCAACCGATCTCAGCGATGTCACAATGATCGTTGCCAAAGAGGTTGCCAGACAGATTTGCATCAGCTGAGAGCTTTGATACCCAAGTGCGCTGAACGTATAGAAAAATGCAGGCACCAGAATGATGCCGCCGCCGACTCCTAATAGCCCGGCCATCACACCCGCGAATGCACCAATGACAAGCAATAGACCCGCCATCTGCAAAAGTATCGACATCTCTGGCATGGTTGCTCCTAGGCTGTGGTTGCGGCACTCTCTGGGAATTCTTCAACACAGTCCAGCGCCTGTTCGATCAAACCCCAGTCAGCGCCCGCACAGTGCCCGTTTTCAGAAAGCATCCGTCGCCACCCACGCGCGCCCGGCCGCCCGGCGAACAGCCCAAGCATATGGCGACTGACCGACATAAGCTTGCCACCTTCGGCTAAATGCGCGTCGATATAGGGGCGCATTTCGCGCACAACCTGATGGGCAGATTTGTGGGTGATTTCACCAAATATTTCGCGGTCGACGTCAAGCAAAATGTCAGAGGGTGTGTGATAAGCCGCCCGGCCAATCATCACACCATCCAATCCAGCCGCCAGCATTTCTTTTGCCTGAGGAAGGCTCGAAATACCGCCATTTATCGATATATCAAGATCTTGAAAGGCGTCCTTCATCTTAAAAACAAGCGCATAGTCAAGCGGCGGTATATCCCGGTTTTCCTTGGGGCTCAGCCCCTGAAGCCAGGCTTTGCGTGCGTGGATCTGCACCCGACGCACACCCGCATCCCTGACGCGTGCCAGAAAGTCAGGCAGGACCTTGTTGGGGTTCTGATCATCTACCCCGATCCGGCATTTTACCGTTACTTCGACGGATGAGGCTTTGATCATTGCAGCAGCGCAGTCAGCAACAAGCGCCGGGCGTTCCATCAGAACCGCTCCAAAACATCCCGATTGCACCCGGTCAGATGGGCACCCGACATTCAGGTTGACCTCATCATAGCCTTCCTCGCAACAAATAGCGGTCGCGTCGGCAAGCTCTGCCGGGTCAGAACCACCCAATTGAACAGCAACAGGATGCTCCGCAGGGCTGTAACGCAGTAAATGCCGCGCTCCGCCACGCACCAAAGCAGGCGCTGTCACCATTTCGGTATAAAGCAAGGCACGCCGGCTCATTAACCGGTGCAGGTAGCGACAATGTCGGTCTGTCCAATCCATCATAGGCGCAATGGATAAGCGAGAAGCCTTGTAATTCTCTGTTTTATTTAGGTTATTAGCCATTCAGTCGCTATATTTCGTTGCTCATTTTATACCCATTATTGCCTATTTTTGCCTGTTCTGTCATTCAGGGCCAACAAATGTTGGTCTGAAAATTGGAATGTTGGCCCGATGCCTCACATCATAGAACGAAAGCGTAAAGACGGATCGTCGGCCTATCTGGCACAAATCGACATCAAAAGAAATGGCAAACGGGTTCACCGGGAAGCAAAAACATTTGATCGCAGATCCGCTGCAAATGCGTGGATTTCAAAGCGAACGAAGGAAATAGACGCCGCTGGCGAAGATATGGGTTCGCTAAAGTCGAAGGGAAAGACCCTTGGGGATGCGATCCGAAAGTACACTCTGGAAAGTGTGAAGGAAATTGGCCGCACAAAGGCACAGGTTCTAAATACGATTCTGGAATTCGATATTGCTGACATGAGATGCGAAGACATCAAAAGCCCTGACATCGTAGATTTTGCCCGTAGCCTTTCAACCAGCAGGTCTCCTGCTACTGTCAGCAACTACATGTCACATCTCGGCGCTGTATTTACCATCGCCCGCCCTGCTTGGGGCTTGCCGCTGGATGCACAGGCAATGAAAGACGCTTTTGCAGTCTGCAATCGGTTGGGCATCACAGGTAAATCCAAAGAACGTGATCGCCGCCCAACGCTTGATGAGCTGGACGCACTAATGAAGCTATTCGAACAGAAGCACGCTCATCGCCCGCGATCTATTCCCATGCACCGGGTAGTCGCCTTTGCCCTCTTTTCCACCAGACGACAGGAAGAAATAACGCGCGTCACATGGGAAGGATTGGACACAAAAAACAAACGTGTTCTGGTGACCGACATGAAGCATCCGGGTGATAAAATCGGCAACAATGTCCGATGCGACCTGCCGGACCCTGCGTGCGCAATTGCAGAAGCAATGCCAAATATCGATGCGCGAATCTTCCCCTACCGCACAGACGCCATTAGCGCTGCTTTCACAAGGGCATGTAAGCTTCTGGAAATAAACAACCTTCGATTTCATGATCTAAGACACGAGGGCGTTTCGCGCCTTTTTGAAATGGGTCTTTCAATACCCCAGGTCGCGGCTGTGTCCGGACACAGGTCGTGGTCATCGTTACAGAGATACACGCACATTGATCAGGTTGGGGACAAATACGAAGGCTGGGAGTGGATCACGCGACTTGACCACAGACAACCTTCTGCAGATGGTGATTAGCGAAAATTGTTTCTAACGGGGTTCGAGTCCCTCCGGGCCTACCAGTCAGTCATGTGCTGTCAGCCTTCCTTCCCCGCCTCAGAATAAGTACGGCGAATCCCGTGGGTTACGCGGCAGAAATCCGCTGCGAGCCGAACGGATTGGAGCAGAGACACTGGTTTTCTCTGGTTTCGAGGCTTTGCAGCGCAAACGTCTCTGCAAAAGTCCAAACCGTTTGCAAGCCGCATCATTAGGCTCGTTTAGGTGCAATGGGCGTGAGCTATTCAGGCAAGCAAACGGCGCTGATCGTCCCAAAGAAACGGCAGTTGTCCCATCCGCCGAAGGCTGGTGGCGGTCAGATCAAGCGATTGCCGCCCATCCAGAATCGCCTCGATTAGATCAGGAGACAAGAACGCAAGCGGAATGGATCGAGTGACGTCGCCGGGGCTGACACCAGCAGCAATTGCGATCTCCGAGATGCTCATCGGGCTTTCCTGTTGCGTGTAAGCGGCAAACCAACGGCGTGCATCAAGGATGGTATTGATGAGTGTGGGATCGGGTGCGCCGCGATAACTGCCTGCCCCCTGCAGAATCAGTTTCAGTTCCGAACCTCGGCGTTTCAGTTGGATCGGCGTAGATAGCTCGATAGCGAAACGATCTGCATCCGCAGATGCAATCCGATCGACTAATGCGGGGGCCAGTTCAATCTGAGCACAAAGTGCCTTTTCGGTCAGTTCGACCTGTCTCACAATCATCATCAGCAATTGCCGTCCCGACTTAGAGCGTGGATCGCAGAGTTCATCGCGGATGCCATTCAGACTTTCTACTACGCCTGCCACCTCTTCCGAGTCTACCTTGCCATCGATCAGGACGCTGATTGCGTCGGGTTGGCTGAGATGGCCCAGGGTTGCCTTCGCCAGTGCGGCCTCGATCTCTTCCGCTGGGATAGGCGCTGACGTCAGACAATAAAGCATTTGATTGCCCTAGTTGCGGGCATCCCGTTCGGAAACCGAAGCGGGGACTATTCGGCAACTTGTTCAAATGGACGTTTGTTCTGTTCAACATACCGATGATTTACTGGTTGATTGGCGGTACCAACGCAGCTCTCGATAGTCAGGATAGTCTCAGCGGAGCAGAATTGGCCGGGGCCCAGATCGGAACGGGCTTAGGTGTTGCTATGATCCTTAGTATTTGGGTGATCGGTGACATTATTCTCGGTCTTTTCGTTCTATTCACCCGTCCTAAAAAATAAGGTTTCAACTATGCGCAAATTAATTCTTTTTGCGATTCTGGCTTTGGTTCCGGAAGTAACATTGTCACAGTCGATGGAGAGCATGCAAAAAGCTCAGGAGTTGGGATCGCTCCTTGCGTCAGAAGAAATGTGCGGGTTTGTATATGATCAAGACTCCATAAGCTCTTGGATTGATCAAAACACCGACGCATCAGATATGGGTTTCGCGAGCACACTGGCGATGATGACAGATGGCGCAAAATTCCAGTTTTCGAGCATGAACGATAGCAGTAAGACGGCACATTGTCGTTCTATTGAACGTACAGCAAAACACTTCGGTTTCATCAAGTAAACTGGGATTCAGTTCCATGTTCTCTTACAAAGTAATCAACCTTGTTGAGTTAAATATTCATTTAAAAACAACTTGTTACAAGAACATGGAACCAATGATACAGACATGGTAGCCTTGTTTCATGTTCGGATTTTCTCATATGGCCACTTCAAACGCTAAGAACTGCTTTTAGCGCCATATTTAAAAGGGTTTTAAGAAAGGTGTCACACCAGTGACAATTAAACCGCCACACGCAGTACTGACCTTGTCTGCTCTAGAAAACGGCGTCACTGAAAGACAAGCCGACACGCGCTCTACCTTTGTAGCCTTTCTTATATTTTCTTTTATTTTCAATAGTTCATCCGGCTTCTTCCGGTAACCTCCGGCTTCTTCCGGGTACTGAAAGAATAGGTGTCAACTAACACTTAGCAAGCCCACCGGTCAGGCCGAGTTGTTTCATCGCTTGGCTGAAAGAAATTTTGGCGAGCTACAACCTCTCCTTTTTTACTGCTATCGTGTCTCTGCATTGGCATTGCAGCAACATTTTGCGTAGATTGGTTTTCAAAACACAACAAAGACAATCTGTATTCTATGAACATTAGAAGATGCACAAATGACAGTTTGGCGGCAACAATCTCTGCGGTGGGGACCGAGGATTTCTTTACAAGGGTGACTGAGTATCTACAATCAATTGTCGGCTTTATAGGCATTTTCGTCACTGAGTTGGAAGGCAAAAAGCAGCCCACTCACATATACGATAACGTTCGGAGCGAGCGGCGGCTTGATGTCGTTGATACCTATATTGAACGGAACTACCTGCTTGATCCCTTTTTTAATTCAAACCTAAAGTCGCCGGGAACCAAAGTTCACAGACTTGTAGAGATTTCACCTGACCGGTTTCAAAGTTCAACGTATTATGAAAGATACTATAAAGGGTTGAAATTAAAAGATGAAATAGGATTGTTCGTGCAGATTTCAGAAAAAAATACACTTTTCTATTCATTGGGTCGGCATACGCATGAAAAACGTTTCTCGAAAGCAGAAACCAAGAAATTTCGCGAAATCCTCCCCGTGGTTGAGGCGCTCAGTCGCCGACACTTCGATGGTTTCCGGCATGGCGGCTCATCTCAAACTGTGGGGCGCGATGTCGATGAAGCTATGCTGAACTTCGGCGAGAAATGGCTAACGCCAAGAGAAAGCGAGATCGCTGGGCTCATACTAAAAGGTCATTCTTCACATTCGATAGCCGCCCAGACAGGTACAACAATTGGAACAACCAAAATCCACCGCAAAAACCTTTATCGTAAGTTGAATATTTCGTCACAAGCGGAGCTTTTCCACGCATTTTTTGAAAGCGTTTTTGAGTAACTTGGCACCTATCCCTTCGGGGGTATTTACCAAACTTTGATTACTCTCCTAGCATGAACACAGCAAGAGTCTGGCAAAGACCAGGCTCGCTAAGGAGAGTTAGACTTGCCAGTAACCCAAAACATGAACCAGTTGGAACCCACGGTTTTGGCGAAGAGCGACGCGGACGAAGTGCCCGCAATTTCAGTTCAGGGGTTAGTTAAGACATTCGGTCACGGCAGCAATCAAATAACGGCGCTGGATGATGTTTCAATTGATATCCAGCAAAACGAGTTCTTCACACTACTTGGCCCATCTGGTTGTGGAAAGACAACGCTGCTGCGCCTGATCGCCGGATTTGAATTGCCGGATTCAGGCACGGTTTTGCTGCATGGTGAGGGGATAGAGCATCTTCCTCCACACATGCGCCCGGTCAACACAGTGTTTCAAAGTTACGCCCTGTTTCCCCATATATCGGTCGCGGACAACATTGGCTTTGGGTTGCGAATGCTTGGTTGGAACAAAGCCAAGATTGCAAATGTAGTGGAAAAGATGCTTGATATGGTCCGCCTGTCTGATCTGGCAAACCGACAACCGGATCAATTGTCAGGTGGCCAGCAACAGAGGGTTGCACTAGCACGCGCGCTCGCGCCAGCACCAAGGGTGTTGCTATTGGATGAACCGCTGGCAGCGCTTGATCTGAAGCTGCGCAAGGAAATGCAGATAGAACTGAAACGCCTTCAGGACCAGACCGGGATCACGTTTGTTTTTGTCACGCATGACCAGGAAGAAGCGCTGACCATGTCTGATCGTATCGCTGTAATGAGCGCGGGGCGTGTTTTACAAGTCGGACAACCCAAAGAAATTTACGACGCGCCCGAGCATCGTTTCGTTGCTGACTTCATTGGTGACATCAATGTATTGCCTGGACAAGTGAAGCACAGACAGAATGGTAAGCTTGTGGTCGTGATCGCAGGTGGTTCAGAAGTTCATTTACCCGACGATGGAATACAGTCAGACAGCCTGTTCGTAGCGGTACGTCCAGAAAAAGCAACTCTTGCCAAATCAGGCACCGGTGTCCTTTCTGGTGTCGTCAACAACATCGTTTTCTTTGGGTCAGGGACAAACATTCATGTGTCGCTCTCTGACGGGGTGGATTTTGTTGTTCAAACACAGGGCAGCGAAACCGGGCTTTCACTGGGTGATGGAGTATCAGTTAATTTTGCCGACTCGGCCGCAAAAATATTGAGGAACTGATGGCCAGTACTGACCAAGATATCAGCCTCAGTGCATCCGAAACATTGGCGCACGCACGCCGCGTAGATGCGCAGCGGAAAACAAGGGCGCGATGGATACTGTTATCGCCTGCGTTAATTTTGATCGGCCTCTTTGGCTTGATGCCATTGTCAATAACACTCGTGTATTCATTCCTGAAACCGGGGTCATTCGGTGGTGTTGAATGGGTTTTCTCACTGGACGCTTACATCCAGTTCATCGCCCAACGCGATATTTTTGACGATACTTTATCAATCAACTGGTCCTATCTGTCGATCTTCAGCCGTTCCATCGGCTTGTCTCTGGGCGCGACGATAGGTGCATTGATACTGGGTTTTCCAACCGCCTATTTCATAGCCTCAAAACCAGCAGATCAACGAAACTTCTGGTTATTTCTGATCACCTTGCCCTTCTGGACAAACCTTCTGATACGCACCTACGCCATGTTGCTGATCATTCGCGATCAGGGTGTAATAAACACAGGTCTAATGTCGCTTGGTATCACCGAAGCACCTATTGAAATTCTCTATACAGACACCGCAGTCTTTATCGGACTGATCTATAGCTATCTGCCATTCATGGTACTCCCGCTTTATGCAAGTCTTGAAAAGTTGGATCTTCGCCTGATCGAAGCTGCTTACGATTTATATGCCAGCCGTTTTCGCGTTTTAACTAACGTGATCCTACCACTGGCAAAACCGGGAATTGTTGCAGGCTGTATTCTTGTCTTCATTCCAGGCCTTGGTGCGTATATCACGCCCGAACTTTTGGGTGGCGGTAAAAAGCTGATGATCGGAAACCTGATAGCAATCCAGTTTGGATCTTCGCGCAACTGGCCATTTGGCTCTGCCGCAGCGCTTATCCTTATGGCTGTGGTGATGGTGGCATTGCTGCTGTACGTGCGTCACTCTGCGAAGGAGGGCCACAGCCATGGCTAAACGCTATGACCTTCGCCGACAGCCCGGCTTTTCGCAGATCGCCTGGTTTTGCATTTTCATGCTTTATGCCCCGATCCTTATGCTGGTCTTGTTTTCGTTCAACGACAACCGCTCAGTCGTGAAGTGGACCGAGTTCAGCTTTCGGTGGTACACAGAAGCATTCGCAAATGACGGTATACGTGCTGCAGCGGTTACCTCACTAAAACTGGCACTTGTCGCATCCGTTTTCGGCACAATTTTCGCCACAATGGCCGCGCTTGCCACAACGAGAACCCGACCCTATCGCGGTATGAATCTGGCGTATGCGATTATCAATCAGCCGCTGATGATCCCTGAAATTGTAACCGCCATCGCATCGCTATCGTTGTTTGCGCTGATAAAGCAGATCACTGGGGTGACCGGTATCGGTTATCTGATGCTAGCGCACACGGTGTTCTGCGTTCCCTTTGCCTACATGCCGATCCGCGCGCGGCTCGAGGATATGACACTGACTCTGGAACAGGCGGCGGCCGATCTCTATGCCTCGCCGATCAGGGTTTTTTGGGAAGTGACCTTCCCCCTTTTGATACCGGGGGTCGTTTCGGGTGCGATGTTGGCCTTTGTCGTGTCGCTGGATGATGTGATCATCACCTTAATGGTCGCCGGCCCCGGTGAAACGACACTTCCAATTTTTATTCTAGGCGCGATCCGGCGCGGCATCACACCGGAAATCAACGCAGTTTCCACAATCCTTTTGGCGGTCTCAATCTTGCTCGTCGCAGTCTTCTTTCTCTTCCAGAGAAAGACAAAGAAATAACGACCATAAAAACTTAACAACGGGAGAGTAAAATGAAACAGAAACTACTAGGCTTTAGCGCCGCTTGTGGTGTCGCACTTTGCAGCAGCGGTGCCGTTGCAGAAGGCGAATTGCATATCTACAACTGGGGCAACTACACCAGCCCCGAACTCATAGAAAAGTTTGAACAAGAGTTCGACATTGCGGTCACACTAGACGGATATGACTCGAATGAAACCATGCTGGCCAAAGTCCAGCAGGGCAATACGGGTTACGATATTGTTGTCCCTGGTGATTACATGATTGCGATCATGATTGAGCAGGGCCTGCTTGAAGACATCGACGCGAACACAATGGAAAACTTTGGGAACGTGGACCCAAAATGGGTTGATGTTTACTGGGATCCGGGCCGGGAGTACTCCGTCCCCTACCAATGGGGCACCACCTCGTTTGTTGTCGACAGCGAGGTTTACAGCGGCGACATCAACACATTGGGCTTGATCTTTGACCCACCCGCAGAACTGCAAGGCCGCATCAATATGTTGAATGACATGAATGACGTGATCAACGCTGGACTACGTTATCTGGGTTATCCACGCTGCAACTCAAACGAAGATGAATTGAGGGAACTGACGGCGCTTCTTCTCGAAGCGAAGACCCACTGGCGCACAATGGATTACTCGACCATCGAAAAGCTGACATCGGGCGACGTGGACCTTTCACAAAACTGGAACGGCGCGTCCATGCGCGCGCGCGCGCAGCGGCCAACCCTGGTCTACGCATATCCGAAAGAAGGCTTCACAGGCTGGATGGATAATGTTGCGGTTCTGAAGGACGCACCGAACCTCGAGAACGCTAAGCTTTTCGTGAACTACATCATGGATCCGGAAAACGCAGCACTGATCTCAAATTTCGCGCGCTATGCCAACGGCATTATGGGATCGGAACCGTTCATGGACCCGGAAATGACCGAAGCCCCTGAGATTGTTATGCCGGCAGATGCACCAGCTCCAGATTTCGTACCACCCTGTGATCAGAGTGTTGTTGATTTCTACAATGTGATCTGGACGCGCCTGAAGCAGTAAGATGTTGCCACAAGGAGGTGCCTTAAGGCGCCTCCTTTCCTTCTAGCAATTCCATTGTAACGGACAGTTGGTATGAACAACGGAAACATCATCCGTCCCAAAACCGCCCGCGAACTCGGCATCATGCAAGGGTTTCCACCGCCTCCGGAGAAACGCCCTTCGCTTGAAAACTGGGATCTTGCGCCGTTCAATCGCTGGACGTTTCAAAACATCCGCAGCCTGTTTCCAACAGTCGAAGTTCGACGCGGACTTCAGGAGGCTTCGGAATTTGAAAAATCTCTCATCGACCTATCCAATATGAAATTCACCAATTTTGCGGGGAATGAAAAAGATTTCGATAGCTTTCTCGAAGAGACCTACACAGACGGAATGCTTGTCTACGCCAATGGAAAGCTGATATTTGAGCATTACGCCAACGACATGCACCCTGAAACGCCCCACCTGTCTCAATCAGTCGCCAAAACAATCGTAGGTGCCGTTGCAGGAATACTGTTGGAAAACGGGACACTTGAGCGTCATGCGTTACTGAAAACATATGTCCCCGAACTCGCGGTCTGCGGTTACGGTGACGCAACGCTAGACCATGTGCTTTCTATGCAGGCAGGCGTTCAGTTCACCGAAGACTATGGTTTGCCTCATTCAGATATGACTCGTGTTGACGTTGCCTGTGGCTGGAGACCGGCCTTAGCCGGCAGCAAATATGAATCCATCCGCGACATCATCCTGACCCTTCCCAAAGTCAGGGAACACGGCGAAGTTTTTGATTATCGCTCTATCGAAACAGACGTTATCGCATGGGTACTGGAACGTGTAAGTGGTGAAAGCTTGCCGAACTTGGTTAGTCGGTTGATCTGGCAGTCTATGGGGGCGGAGCGAGATGGGTTTTTCACCGTCGACCGACACGGCACCGCGCTGGCAGACGGTGGATTCAACGCCACTTTACGAGATTATGCTCGTTTTGGCCGTTTAATCCTTAATGCTGGAAAGACAGGAGCACCCGACATTGTTCCGCTATCGTGGGTTAAAGATTGCCAGAAGGGCGACGCCGGGAAATTCCACGCTCCTTATATCAATGTAACCCCGAATGGTGCGTACAAGAACAAATGGTGGATACGAGATGTTGATCGTGGCGACATCGCTGCACGAGGAGTGTTCGGTCAGATGATCTATGTGGATCGGGAAAATGACTACTTGGTCGTCAAGCTTTCCAGCTGGCCTGACTACGTGATCCCCGAATATACTATCGATACTTTTCTGGCAATCGACGCAATCAGGAACTTAATAAATTCACCGGCCTAGGCTCCACCAAAATCTAAGTACGTTTTACATAACATTTACAATGGTTACACGATATTCGGCGACACTCCTTGCATCCGGTCAATCTTTTGCAAGAGGTCTCGGGTCACCTCTCGGTCACTCGGAGTGGGTGACAAAAACGCCGGGAATGGTGCTCGGTGGGATGGAAACGGTCGACTTACGGAGCACAGCAGACCTTCGAATGAATTGCAGTTAAGGACTGCTTTGAGCCCTTTCTGTCATTTCGGTGTGGAGCAGCGAGCTGCGACAATTGCCGAACGACCGCGAATAAACAGCGTCAGTGT